>Ga0194038_1000323_pt1 | contig 20844 bp, 17 predicted proteins | sample JunL226m_MetaG_FD_148630 | JGI IMG/M metagenome (GOLD analysis project Ga0194038, IMG submission 148630) | Anoxic zone freshwater microbial communities from boreal shield lake in IISD Experimental Lakes Area, Ontario, Canada - Jun2016-L227-6m | ecosystem: Environmental > Aquatic > Freshwater >... | reverse complement strand
GCACCCACCAGACTTTGGAGTGGTAGTTCAGTTGGTTAGAATACCGGCCTGTCACGCCGGTGGTCGCGGGTTCGAGCCCCGTCCACTCCGCCAAATTAAAAAGCCCCGTACCTAGACTGGTTCGGGGTTTTTTTTTGCTTCGTAAATTGATTCATTAGGGCTGGTCTATGCTAACCAAAATTAGAGAAAAGTCTCAAGGTGCTCTTGCATGGGTAATCTTGACATTAATTTGTGTGCCTTTTGCATTATGGGGTATTAATAATTACTTGGATGGAGGCGGCGAAGCGTCGGTTGCGTCTGTAGGTGATAAGGATTTTTATCAGCGTGATGTTAATAAAGCTTATGAGCAATATAGTCAGAATCTTCAAGGTATGAATATTGATGAGGCAACTTTAAAGGCTCAAGCGTTGCAGAAACTGATAAAAGATGAAGTGTTATTGCAATACGTGCATGCAGAGGGTCTCGTAGTTTCTGATAATGAAGCGCGTGATTTTATTAAATCACTGCCTTATTTTCAGGTTGATGGTAAATTTAGTGAAAAACAGTATAAATCATTAATCAGCTCACAAAGAATTTCGTCTGCTGAATTTGTAAACAGAATTAAGAATGCGTTAACGATGGAACAGTTCCAGCGTAGTGTTGTGGATAGTAGTTTTGCAACTCAATTTGATATTGAAAGTTATTTTAAAATTCAAAATCAACAGCGTGACATTGATTATATTACGGTTTCATTGCCTCCTTTGACTGAGCAACCTTCAGAGGAAGAAATTACTGCTTACTATCAACAGCATCAAGATGTGTATCAAACACCTGAACAGGTTTCAGTTGAATATGTAGAACTCTCTCTTGATGACTTGGCTAAGAAAGTGGTGGTCACTGATGAAAAGTTAAAAGCTTACTATGATGATCAAAAAGAACAATACACAGCGCCAGAGCGAAGAAAAATAAGTCATATTTTGATTGCAATTAACGATAAAGTTAATGAAAAGCAAGCATTGGAAAAAGCTTTAAAAGCGAAACAAGACTTAGCGAATAAGGATTTTACGGTCGTTGCTTCAGAAGTATCTGATGATAAAGTGACTGCAAAAAAAAGCGGTGATCTAGGCTTATTTAATCTTGGCACGATGGAAAAAGCGTTTGAAGATGCTGCAAGTTCTTTAAAACAGGGTGAAATTTCAAATCCTGTAAGATCAGCATTTGGTTATCATTTGATTAAAGTCACTGAGCTAGTGCCAGGTAATGTTAAATCATTTGATAGTGTTAAAACGGATGTTACTAAAGCCTATCAAAAAGCACAGGCAGAAAATGCTTTTTATGAGGCGGGTGAAAAACTAACAGAGATGAGTTATGAACATCCTGATAACTTACAAACAGTTGCAGATAATTTAGGTATTATCGTACAGAAATCTTCTTTATTTACTAAAGACAAAGGTGAAGGTATTGCTTCAGATGAGAAAATACGTAATGCCGCATTTTCTGAAGAAGTTTTACAGGGTAATAATAGTGCGCCTATAGAGCAAGCCGGTGAACGTTTGGTTGTTTTGAGACTGTTAGAACACAAGATAGCAGCCAAAAAAGAAATTGCCGAAGTTAAGGGTACGATTGTTACGGAGTTGGTAAAGCAGAAAGCACAGCGTTTAGCGCTTGAAAAGGCAAAGAAAATACAAGCCAGTTTGGAAGCGGGCGTAAATATCCAAACAGTAGCCAATGAAAATAAAGTAGAGATTAAATCTGAAAAAGGCTTGGTTAGAGGCAAAAATAAGTTACCTGAATCATTGAGTGACGCTATTTTTAAAGCCGCTAAACCTAATGGTGATAAGCCGAGTATTTTTGCTACCGTATTACCTTCTGGTGAACAGGTTGTCGTGAGTTTATCGAAAGTGACCGTCGGTATTATGAGTGAAGATGATAAAAAGCAGATAGAACTTGCTAAGAAAAATATTGCTAACGCTTTAGGGCAAACCGAATTTAATCAGGTATTAAGTAGTTTGCAATCTGAGGCTGATGTGGAAGTTAATAAAAGACCTCAAGCTCAAGTGCAATAAATTTTATTATGCGAATCCAATAAAAAAGGGAGCTATAGGCTCCCTTTTTTATTGGATTCGTTATGCAACTTACCCGATTTATCTATCCACGGTATCATGGCTTTTGTTGTTACAATGGAACTTTAAAGGGTTGAATGACTCGAAATGTTCCAATTATCTATGTCTAGTTTTTAGTCTATGAATATACGCACCTATATAAGTCAGTTGATAGTCTTAGTGGTTCTAATGGGTTGTGATGTCTCACAAATTAATAGTCCTTATATCGAAGAAGAGGGCACAAGTTCTGTTCTATACCAATCTTTTTCAGAGCGACCTAAGCATCTAGATCCAGCAACCTCATATAGTGAAAATGAATATGTGTTTATTGCTCAGATTTATGAACCCCCCTTTCAATATCATTATTTAAAAAGACCTTATCAATTGACGTCCTTAACGGCCAGTAAAATGCCGGAGATAAATTATCTTGATAGCCAGGGTAATAAGCTGGTGGGGGATGTTCAAGATCATGATATCGCCTATACAGATTATGTGATTGATATTCAATCGGGTATTCAGTTTCAACCCCATCCTGCTTTAGCCAAAAATGCACAAGGTGAATACTGTTATCATCACTTATCAGAAACACAGATTCAAGACGTAAAAACACTGAATGATTTCGTTGATACTGGTTCACGAGAGTTGACTGCTGAAGATTATGTGCATCAGATTAAACGGTTGGCACATCCTAAGATCCAGTCACCTATAGCGGAGATAATGAAGAACTACATTGTAGGGTTTGATGACTTTTCTAAACAGGTTTCTTCTTTACAGAAAACTGAGCTAAGAAATAAGTCTATTTCGGGCGTTGAAGTGATTGGCCGATATCAATATCGTATTCGTATCAAAGGAAAGTATCCGCAGTTTATCTTTTGGTTGGCTATGCCTTTTTTCTCGCCTATGCCTTGGGAAGCGGATGTGTTTTATGAGCAAGCGGGTTTATCGAATAAAAATATTACCTTAGATTGGTATCCTATTGGTACAGGACCTTATTTATTAGCTGAAAATAATCCTAATCGACGTATGATTTTGCTTAAAAATCCTCAGTTTCATACTGAGTTGTATCCTTCTGAGGGAGAGCCAGGCGATAAGCAAAATGGTTTGCTTGCTGATGCGGGTAAGAAGTTGCCCTTTATTGATAAGGTGATCTTTACCTTAGAAAAGGAAACTATTCCTTATTGGACCAAATTTCTACAAGGTTATTATGATGCCTCCGGGATAGCGTCAGATAGTTTTGACCAAGCGATTCAGTTCACTGGAAGTGGGGGTGCTACCTTGACGGATTCAATGAAGGAAAAGGAAATTAAGCTACAAACGTTAGTCGAGGCCTCTATTTTTTATATGGGCTTTAATATGCTTGATCCTATTGTGGGCGGGGATAGTGAGAGTGCTAGAAAGTTACGTCAGGCGATATCCATTGCGGTTGATTATGAAGAGTTTATTTCTATTTTCAGAAATGGTCGGGGTGTTGTGGCACAAGGCGTAATACCGCCTGGTATTTTTGGCTATACAGACACAAAGGCAGGTATTAATCCTTATAACTATGATTGGATAGATAATAAAGCGCAGCGTAAAAAAATTGAAGAAGCTCGGCATTTAATGGAGGAGGCGGGCTATCTAAACGGTATAGATCCAAAAACGAAAGAAGCGTTAATTTTGTATTTTGATACCGCCGCTGTCAGTGTTGATGATCGACCTACGATGAACTGGTATCGTAAACAGTTTGAGAAATTGGGGATTAAGCTAGTGGTTAGAGGGACGGATTACAATCGTTTTCAAGAAAAAATGCGTAATGGGAATGAGCAGATTTTTGTTTGGGGTTGGAATGCGGACTATCCTGACCCTGAAAATCTATTTTTCTTACTGTATGGGCCTAACTCAAAGGTTAAATATGGTGGAGAGAATGCCGGTAATTATCAAAGTGCTGCGTTTGATAAGTTGTTTGAAAAAATGCGTAATATGGATAACAACGAACAGCGATATCAGATTATTCAAGAGTTACAAGAAGTGGTTCGTCACGATGCGCCTTGGGTATTTGGCTTTCATCCAAAGAACTTTTCTTTATTCCATAGTTGGTATAGCAATCTGAAGCCTAATGTAATGGCTAATAATCGTCTTAAATATACTCGTATTGATACGCTTGAACGAACTGAAAAAAGAAGGCGTTGGAATCATCCCCAGTGGCTTCCAGTGATTCTTACTCTGTCAGTCTTTGTCTGTTTGTTAGTCCCTGCTATTCATGCTTATCGCCGTAGTGCTAAGGAAACGTTGCAATGATTCAATATATTATTCGCCGATTTTTCTATGCTTTTCCATTGTTATTAGGTGTCAATATTTTGACGTTTGTATTGTTCTTTATCGTCAACAGTCCTGATGATATGGCGCGTATGCAATTAGGTCAAAAACATGTCACTGAGCAGTCTATTGCCAATTGGAAACAGCAACATGGTTATGATAGACCTTTGTTGTGGAATCCAAAGGCTTCGGGTGAAGAAAAAGTGACGCAGACTATTTTTTATCAAAAGTCAGTGGGATTATTTTTATTTCGCTTTGGCGTTTCTGATAGTGGTAGAAATATCGGGGCTGATATCCAGGAACGAATGTGGCCCAGCCTAGCGTTAGCTTTACCGACACTGATTGTTGGTTTACTGGTTGATGTAACATTTGCTTTGATGATGGTTTTGTTTAGAGGTGGCACTTTAGAGCAGGCTGGTATTGTGTTGTGCGTTGCATTAATGTCTATTTCCTCTTTGTTTTATATCATCGGAGGACAGTTCATCGTGGCTAAGGTATTAAAACTGGTGCCTATCTCAGGCTATGATGATGGTTTGATTGCAATCAAATTTCTGATATTGCCCGTTTTAATAGGTGTCTTTTCAGGTGTGGGTTCAGGTGTTCGCTGGTATCGAACCTTGTTTTTAGAAGAGGTTGAAAAAGATTATGTTAGAACGGCTAGAGCAAAAGGGCTTTCTGAGACTCAAACTCTGTTTAGACATGTCTTGCGTAATGCTTTGATTCCAATATTAACGGGTGTCGTTGTTATTTTGCCATTATTATTTATGGGCAGTTTAATTATGGAATCGTTTTTTAGTATTCCTGGTTTGGGTAGTTATACGATTGATGCGATTAATAGCCAAGACTTCGCCATTGTTCGAGCGATGGTATTCTTGGGGTCGGTGTTGTATGTGATTGGTTTGTTGCTGACCGATATTTCTTATACCTTGGTTGATCCGCGAGTGAGGTTGTCCTAATGGTTATTTTATGGACAGATGCGCTGATATTTCTATTGATTCTTGTAGTCTGCGCTTTGGGTTTTTACTGGCATGATAAAGAACATATTAAACGACCTTTACAAAAAATAGCGGCTAGTACAGTCGGTGTTGCCTCTTTGGTTGTATTGTTATTTTTTGTATTCATTGGCTTGCTTGATTCAGTTCACTTTAAGCCGACTCAAGCCAAAAACAATGAAGTCATCAGTTGCCTGGACTATTTGGCTAAGCCTTTAATAGAGCAGGGTGAGAAAACGTATTCAGCACCATTTGCCGCTACGCTTTATAGTAAAGAAGTCATGATATTAGACGATGGTTCTACGAAGTGGGGCTATCCCAGGCTGGTTTTTGGCGGTAGTCATTTGAAGAATCCTGATACAGAGCTGCTTCCTGATATTTTGAAAAAGACCTTTTATGGCTTTGCCCAAGGTATTGCCTTGAGTGGTTTGTTTATCCTGTTTTATTTAGGTATCCAATATCAGCAGCAAAATAAGTTAGCTCGTTTTGGTGTGGTTCAGGCAAGTACGAAGACTGCATTGCTAGTGACCTTTATTATTGTTTCATTGGGGTATACGTTAATTTATTTATCTTCGTACTATCATGTGTTCGGTACAGATAAGGTCGGTGAAGATGTCTTTTATCAAGCCATAAAAAGTATTCGTACCGGTTTAGTATTGGGTACTTTGACTACACTTATTATGCTCCCATTGGCGATAGTGTTTGGTATTCTTGCAGGGTTTTTTCAAGGTTGGCTTGATGATATTATCCAGTATTTATATACCACATTGAATTCTATTCCTAGTGTATTGTTAATTGCCGCTTCTATCTTAATGGTTCAAGTGTATATCACCAATCACGAGCAGGACTTTACCAGTGTTATCATGCGTGCCGATATGCGATTATTGTTTCTATGTTTGATTCTGGGCGTGACTAATTGGACAGGCTTGTGCCGCTTACTCAGAGCGGAAACATTAAAGCTTAGAGAGATGGAGTATGTGCAGGCAGCACATGCTTTAGGTGTAAAGAAATCAATCATTTTAGTTCGTCATATCTTGCCTAATCTAATGCACATTATACTTATATCCGTTGTTTTAGATTTTAGTTCGTTAGTGTTGGCTGAAGCGGTGTTATCTTATATAAACATCGGCGTTGATCCAACGACGTATAGCTGGGGTAACATGATTAACGGTGCCCGGCTTGAGATGGCGCGTGAGCCAATCGTTTGGTGGTCTCTCTCCGCAGCGTTTATTTTTATGTTCGGACTTGTTTTAGCCGCTAACCTGTTTGCTGATACAGTGCAGAACGCATTTGATCCCAGGCATAATTCATAGTATTTTATATTTTAGGTTTTATTTACAGATAAAAGCGGGTATAATAAATGTTCTTAGTTGGACGCTGTTTAAGAACAGTCAGTTTATAATATAGATTTAGGGAGAAACCATGCTTATATTGACACGTCGAGTAGGAGAAACTTTAATGATAGGTGATGAAGTTACTGTCACTGTTCTTGGAGTAAAAGGAAATCAAGTGCGTATAGGTGTCAATGCACCAAAAGATGTTTCTGTGCATAGGGAAGAGATTTACGAAAGAATCAAAAAAGAGCAGGCTGGATCTGCTGATTCTGGAGAATAAAGAGTTTTAGGAGGGATGGCCGAGAGGCTGAAGGCGCTCCCCTGCTAAGGGAGTATGGGCTTTATCTCCCATCGAGGGTTCGAACCCCTCTCTCTCCGCCATTATTAATGTCAAATTAAATTAAAGATTGAGTTGACATAATTTGTAAAAGTAAATAGAATAAGCGGCTCAATAAGGCGCCCGTAGCTCAGCTGGATAGAGTAATCGGCTACGAACCGATCGGTCGGGAGTTCGAATCTCTCCGGGCGCGCCATTGAAAGAATTATTCCCCTGTAGCTCAGTCGGTAGAGCGGATGACTGTTAATCATTAGGTCGGCGGTTCGAGCCCGTCCGGGGGAGCCAAATAAGAGAAAGCCTTACAATGCCATGTGAGGCTTTTTTTTTGTTTTACATGGACATGCGCCCGTAGCTCAGCTGGATAGAGTAATCGGCTTCGAACCGATTGGTCGGGAGTTCGAATCTCTCCGGGCGCGCCATCTTTAAAGTAAATCAGGGCAATTATCAAGACACGCCTGATTTACCCATCAATGATATGAGTTTATTTTTTAGCAGCGGCTTTAAGATGTGCTATAGCTTCTTCGGTGGCTTTTGTTGCTTGACCAACATGACCTAAATTGCCGTTATCGATTGCTTTCTGTAACAGGTTTACAGCCGCATCGATATGATTTTTAGTTACACTCTTGGCTACCAACGAGGCTTCCAATGCTTCATCTAGGGCCATTCTGGCGTGAGCCACTAATGTTGATGTGTTGCCTTCTTTACCTTGTGCCAAAGCAGAATTAGCGTGAGTTAGAGCTCCATTGGCATGTTGCTCAGCAAATACATTCGTACCAAAGCATAAAAGCAGAGTAGTCAATAAGGTTGTTAACTTATTCATTATTTGTTCCTCATATTTTTTTGTAGTTTTTAACTGCTGACATTTCATTTTTATCATTAACAAGTAGTGTGGTGTTAATCATGTTCACACTATCATTAATTTTAATATTTTGAAAATAGAATTAAAATGTTTTCCTGTCAAACTTCATAAGGAATTAGCGTTTTATCAAAATTTCTGGTGATTCGAATTAACATATAGATGATAATATCAACAGTGAGAACAAATGTCGCTCTTTAACTACTCTTTATGCACTGAGTTAGCACAAATTGACAATGACCTGTCATCTTTGGTGCATTGGATTTATTTTAATTATAAATACATCAATAGATTTACACGTGTTTATTCTTCACTTATTATGGCATTATTATTGCGTTTTCTATTGTTTAGTTCTGCAGGTATAAGTCAGTTAGTCTAATATCCTGCTGGAATAATTTGTTTAACCGTCTTGTAAAAAGCTAAGAATTTTTATGAGCTTACACGTAACCACTTAATGACAAAGTTAAGCGACTATTTTGATTATCGAGTTGACTCTCAAAACGCCACCTATATGGAAGTCTCTATCAAAGGGATGACTTTGCTTAGAATACCTGCAGTTAATAAAGGCACCGCTTTTACTTTGCAGGAACGTATAGATCTAGATTTGGATGGTTTGTTACCTCCATTGGTGAGTGGCATTGAACAGCAGATTGAGCGGCTTTATGTCAGTTATCAAAAACTTAAGGATGATCTTTCCAAGTATCAATTTTTAAGGGCTATTCAAGATCGTTCTGTAGTGTTGTTTTTTGCCTTGTTGGAACGACACCTAGAAGAGATGGTGCCTATTGTTTACACGCCAACCATTGGTCTGGCTGTTCAGCAATTTAGCTCTTTGTACAGAACTGCTCGAGGATTGACATTATCAGTTCAAAATATTGATCGTGCCGAAACGATCATGCATAAATATCCGTTGAATGATGTTCGCATGATTGTTGTTACGGATGCGTCAGCTATCTTGGGTATTGGTGATCAAGGTATGGGTGGGCTTTCTATTTGCATAGGAAAGCTTTCACTGTATACGGTAGGCGGCGGATTATGTCCTTTCCAAAGTTTACCGATCAATTTAGATGTGGGCACTAATCGTCAAGAATTATTGGATGATCCTCATTATTTAGGTATTAGAGAAAAGCGTTTAGAGAAAGAAGCTTATTTTGAGCTGGTTGATAAATTTGTCAATGCAGTGAAAGTAACCTGGCCAAAAGCCATTATTCAATGGGAAGATTTTACTAAAGATGTTGCCTTTGATGTTTTATCTCGCTATAGAAACAAAATTCCTTGTTTCAACGATGATATTCAGGGTACAGGTGCTATGGCTTTAGCTGGATTATTGTCTGCCTGCCATAAAAAAGGTGAAGCATTAATTGATCAAATAGTCGTTGTTGTCGGTGCGGGCGCGGGTGGCATCGGTGTAGCAGGTATCATCAGAGCCGGTATGCTGAATGCAGGTTTAAGTGAGGAAGGCGTTAAACGACACATTTATGTGGTCGATGTGCATGGCCTAGTACTTGAAGAAGAAAATCTTGAGGACTATAAACTGCCTTTTGCTCAACCTAAGGATATTTACCAAACGTGGGTGTTAAAGAACGAAACACCGACTCTACTGGAGGTTGTTAGAAATTTAAAGCCTCATGTTTTAATTGGCTTGTCGGGGGCGACTGGCATATTTAATGAGCAAATTGTTAAGACGATGACTGAACATCATAGCTCACCTGTTATTTTTCCATTTTCTAATCCGAATGCTCATTGTGAAGCGACACCAGAGGATATTATTAAATGGTCATTGGGTCGAGCAATCGTTGCTACAGGGAGTCCATTTCCTGACGTTAACTATCAGGAGGTAAACTATCAAATTAGACAGGGTAATAATGCTTTTATTTTTCCTGGCTTAGGTTTAGCTGCTGTGATTGCTGAATGTCAAAAAATAAGCGACGGGATGATTTTAGAGTCTGCCTATGCCTTGGCCGATTATATAACAGAGCTTAGCAATGATGGTTATATCTATCCTCCGATTAAAGACCTGAAAAAAATCAGTACCTTTGTAGCCACTCGAGTATTAGCAAAAGCACTTGAAGATGGTTCGGCAACACGCACGGATTTTATAGGGGTTGATCTTTTAAAATTAGTCGAAGCAAACTTATGGCGTGCGGAATATTTACCTTGCCGATATGCGGGTGATTCTGACGTCTAATAACGTATAAATGCCTCACTCATGCAGCGGGGGCTTGGCTTTTTGGGTGATAGAGTTGATCTATCGTTGATAATACAGAACATAGGATACGGTAATAACAACCGAGCTTGCTACTGCCGTATTACCCTGTTTGCTTGGGGTAAACCGCCATTTCTTTAGGGCTTTTGTGGCAGCTTCATCAAGCATCTTATGACCACTACTGTTTAACACCTCTACACCTTCACTGGTGCCTCTGGTAGAGACTTTAATTCGAATAATCACATCACCTTGATAACCTAAAAATATAGCCATTTCAGGGTATTCAGGGCTTGGATTATGGATATCACTGATTGGAAAATTATCTTTAGCAGAAGCTTGATCGGAAGAGGGCATCACCATAGCCACAGAAACGCTTTGAGCGGTTTGTTGGTCTGGTTTATGGTTAACGGTTTTGCTGAGTTCTTTAACTGAATTGGCTTTAATGAGTTGCACTATTTCACTTAGATCGGGCGACTTTTCTTTGATAAGCACCTCTTTTTTTACTGCTGGCTTTTGTTCAGGTTTAGGCTTTGGTTTTGGTTTAAGTTCTGGTTTAGGTGCTGGATTCGGTGTTGGGTTGTGTGGTGGCGCTGCGATTGATTTGTTGCTATTTTTTGTAAGCAGTGACACTTCCAGTTTAAAAGGAATGGGCTGATTGCTGTCATAGGGCATATCTTGAGGGCTTTCTAACCATCTGATTGCCATAATATGCACTAACACCACTAACAAGCCTATCAGCATGAATAAGCTGATAGGCTGCTTTTCTGAGAAGGCAGCGGGGCGTTGAGTCGTGCGCTTTTTTTTAAGCATCTAAATGGTAGGTGTAACTCAGTTTGTTATGAGGATGTGTTCTATTAATAATCGCCTGGCATTTTTGGGTGGATTCATAGATGGTTTCTAGATTTAAATCAATCTCTTTATGTTTAAAAATTTCAACATTAACCCATAGAATGCCTGCAACATGAAAAATAGTAAAATAGGTTGAGTGGGTAGCAAACACAGGAATTTCTTTTTTGAAGGTATTAACCAGGTAGTTATAGGTTTCTTTATCAACTGAAGCAACTGATAATATTTGAATATTCTCCAAGAACAATTTTGTCGGATTGATGCACATATAGATTGAAAAGAAAATACACACAACAGGATCAACATAAGCTGCATAGCTAGCGTTACCGGTATTGTCTAAAACAAAAGCAATCCCGAATGCCGCTAAAATTGAGATATTTGAAAGGGTATCCAATTTCCATTCTAAAGCATCCGTTTTAAGCAAGGGTGAATTAAGCTTAACCGCTGCTTTATGGGTATAAATGGCGCAAGCTAAATTAAAAACTAAGGTTACTGAGGCATATAAGAATAGAATACCGTGTTCAGGCGGTGGTGGCCCCTTGACCAAGGAACCTATAGAGCTACCAATCGCATCGATGCAAATTTCTATAATCATCAAGTTACGAATCAGGTTTAATATGGGGATAAAACCCGAATAGCCTAATGGATGATCATCTGATTTAGGTTTTTCCTGTAAACGGGATACGAAGATAGTCACCACGCTAATAATGCCACTTATAATGTAGGCGGCAGCATCGACTTCAATGATATTGGAGGTGGTTAACTCACTAAATACTAATCCCCATACCATGAGAAGCAGTACAAAAGTAAGAGAGATTATTAGGCTGGTGCGTTCAGACTGGTAAGGGTCTATTTTCTTTAAGGGTAACTCTTTTTTCATTTGACGATGGGTAAGAATTCAGATTTATTATTTAACGTATTGAACAAGTTAGTGTGTGTTTAATATTATGTTTTCCAGACTATTATAAGCTTAAACGCATCAGTTCTAAGTGGCGATTGCTAGGTTTAATGGTCTAAATTAATCGTATTGTCCTAGACTGCCCTAGTGCGTGGGATTAAAGTATCTTGACGGCGTATCTAATAGCGACCATACTCAAACGCTAGAAGTATTTTGTGGTTAATCAAAAAGGATATCATTATGTTTCCAGTCGATTTAATTAATATCGTCATAGTCGTCTTTGTGTTTTTAGCTTTTACTTCACTTCGGATTGTAAAGGAATATGATAGGGGGGTTATCTTCTTTCTGGGAAAAGTCACGGGTATTCGTGGGCCGGGTCTTATTATACTGATACCGGTTTTTGAACAAATGACGAAGGTGACTCTGCGTACCATCACCATGAACATTCCTTCGCAAAAAATCATTACTAAAGATAATGTATCCATCGATATTGCAGCCGTTGCTTACTACAAAATAATAGACCCTCAGAGATCCGTTATTGCCATTGAAGATATTACCAGTGCAGTCAATCAAATTAGCCAGACTACGGTACGTAATGTAGTGGGGCAGTTTTCGCTTGATCAGTTATTATCACAAACCAGTAGTATTAATTTACAGATTAAAACCGTGATTGATGGTCATACCGAACCGTGGGGAGCAGAAGTGACTGCGGTAGAGATAAAAGATATTACCCTACCCGAAAATATGCAACGGGCTATGGCAAAAGAAGCCGAAGCAGAGCGTGAACGCCGTGCCAAAATTGTAGCTGCAGAAGGTGAGTTTCAAGCAGCCGTTAAGTTAGGTGAAGCGGCTGATATTATTGCCTTACATCCCGTTGCGCTTCAACTCCGTACCTTGCAAACAATGGCTGAGATTGCGACAGAGAAGAACTCAACCATCATTTTTCCCGCGCAGTTTATGACCACTGTACAAGAGGCTATTTCAACCATTAAGAATGATACTAGCAAGATTTAGTTAGGAACGAGCATGAAATAACATAGTCAATTTGCACACCCCTTTTTTTGAAAAAGGGGGAAACACACTGCGTCTATGCGGATTTAGCCTTATCTTCAGCGGCTGATAATAGTTTTAGCTCAGCCCCTAGCAATATCTCTATTTTTATTTCTTATCCACTCGCTCCAAGAGCCGGCATATATTTTTGATCCATTTAAGCCTGCGTATTCCATAGCCAATAAGTTATGACACGCCGTCACGCCTGAACCACAATAATGTACAATGTTTTCTGGGGCTGTTTTTCCTATTAATTGTTTAAATTGATCCTGCAATAGATTGGCAGATAAAAATAAGCCGTTACTACCCAGGTTTAATTGAAACGCCCGGTTTTTTGCTTTAGGAATATGACCCGCAATAGGGTCAATGGGTTCTTGTTCGCCTCGAAAACGTTCAGGTGTCCGTGCATCGATGAGGATAATGGCTTGTTTAGCGAGCTTGTCTTGCACTTGTGAGGCATTAAGCCAAAGCGTGGTATCTAAATAAGGTCTGAATACGGTTGGCTTGATGCGAGGTAAAGTGGTTGTAATAGGGAATTGTTGTTGCTGCCAGTATTTAATACCGCCATCTAATACCGCGACTTTCTCATGTCCCAAGCATTTTAATAACCACCAGAATCGTCCGGCAAAGGCACCGCCTGCATCGTCATAAGCAACCACTTGGGTGTCGTTACTGATTCTCCAGGCACCCAATTTTTTAACGAGTCCATTAAAGTCGGGTAACGGATGACGACCGGTTAAATCCGTAATCCTTGATGATAAGTCCTTATCTAAATGTGCATAACGAGCATTTGGGATATGCCCGTGTCGATAGGCCGTTGAGCCGGTATTGCTATTGGCAAGAGAAAACCGGCAATCAATAATGACCCATTTTGGGTTGTTGATGTTTTGTTGTAAGGCGGTTGCAGAAATAAGTGTATTGTAAGACATGGGATTTAGACCTCTAATATTATTTTACCAATGTGTTGACTACTTTCCATGAGTTGATGAGCCTGGCAGACCTCTTGGAGTGCGAAAGTGGCATGAATGATAGGCCTTATTTGTCCTGATGCAAGTAAGGGCCAGACCTTGTGAAGCAGTTGTTGGGCAATTTTAGCCTTAAATTGATCATCTCGACCACGTAATGTTGAACCTGTCAGGGTAAGACGTTTCAGCATCAAGGGTAGCAGATTAAGTTCAGTCTTGGCACCTTTTTGAATGGCAATTTGCACCAGTCGAGCATCGAATCCCATACACTGTATGTTTCGCGGAAAATAATCACCACCGATGATATCGAGAATAACATCAACGCCTTTGTTATGGGTTAATTGCTTAACCTCGGTTACAAAATCTTGATCGTTATAGTTGATCGCGGCATCCGCGCCAAGCGCCAAACAAAACTCACATTTATCGGCTGATCCTGCTGTGATTATAACGTGACTATTAAATGCCTTTGCCAGTTGGATGGCAGTCGTGCCTATGCCACTGCTACCACCGTGAACCAGTAAGGTTTCGTTAGGTAGTAATTGGGCGCGGTCAAAGAGATTACTCCAGACCGTAAAGAATGTTTCTGGGAGTGCTGCGGCTTCTACAAATGACAGTCCCTTGGGAATAGGTAAGCAGAGTTCAGCGCTCGCTAAACAATAGTTGGCATAGCCGCCGCCAGTCACTAAAGCACAAACGGCATCACCTTCTTTGAGTTGAGTAACGGCTTTACCTTTAGCAACCACGAGGCCAGAGATTTCTAATCCAGGTATATCAGATACTCCGGGTGGAGCCGGATATAAGCCTTTTCGTTGCATGATATCAGGGCGATTAATACCGGCTGCTGCGACCTTGATTAAAACTTGATGGTCTGCTGGTTTAGGCATCACCCGTTCAACGAGTTTTAGCGTTTCAGAACCGGCTTCAATTTCTATCGCTTGCAGGCTATTGAGTAGTGGCATAAGTTGAGTATTGAAAAAAGTGGGATCAGGTTATTATATGCCGCAGTTATTTTGATAAACAATCTTTATAGATAGGATTAAGTTGATGATTCGTGCAGGTATTGTAGGTGGAACCGGTTATACAGGTGTTGAGCTACTCAGATTGTTAGCTTTACATACTGAGGTAGATGTCACTGTGGTTACCTCTCGTGCAGATGCAGGTTTAAGGGTAGATGCCTTGTATCCTAGTCTTAGAGGTGTGATTGATGTCACCTTTAGTGCGCCAGATATTGATGTGTTGAGTCGGTGTGATGTGGTTTTTTTCGCCACACCCAATGGAACCGCGATGTTAATGGCTGAGCAGTTATTAGCGTTAGGTACTAAGGTGATAGATTTATCGGCTGATTTCAGATTGAAAGATCCGGTGGAGTGGAGTCATTGGTATGGTATGGAGCACGCCTGTCCGGATTTAATTGCTGATGCTGTGTATGGTTTGCCAGAAGTTAATCGTGATGAGATTAAGAAAGCTAATTTAATTGCTTGCCCTGGGTGTTATCCGACGGCAGTACAGTTAGGTTTTTTACCTTTGCTTGAAGCCGGTTTAATTGACATTAAACATTTAATTGCTGATGTAAAGTCGGGGGTTAGTGGGGCAGGTCGTAAGGCGGATTTGGCTACGTTAATGAGCGAAACGGGTGAAAGTTTTAAAGCTTATGCAGTCAATGGACACCGACATTTGCCTGAGATTACTCAAGGATTAACGGCTTTTGCCGGTAATCCAGTAAGCTTAACGTTTGTTCCGCATTTAACACCGATGATTAGAGGCATCCATGCGACTTTATACGGACAATTAGTGGTTGATCCTGATAAAGTAAGTTTGAGTGAAGTACACGCTTTGTATGAGTCTCGCTATCAAAACGAATGGTTTGTGGAAGTTTTGCCTCAAGGCTCACATCCTGATACCCGAAATGTGCGTGGTAGTAATAATTGCCAGATTTCAGTTTTTCAACCCCAAGGCAGTCAAGTGATGGTTGTTTTATCTGTCATTGATAATCTGGTTAAAGGAGCGGCTGGGCAGGCTGTGCAAAACATGAACCTGATGTTTGGTTTTGAAGAAGAGGCTGGGTTAAAGATTATTGCCCTTTATCCATAAATCTTGACTAAAAGACTGGGTATAGTCATAATCAATAGAATTTATTTTAAGGAGTTTCTATTATGGCAAATCCAATTATATTTACAGATAACGCTGCTGCTAAGGTAGGCGAGTTAATTGCAGAAGAAGGGAATGATAATCTAAAGTTGCGCGTGTATGTTTCTGGCGGTGGCTGTTCTGGTTTTCAATACGGCTTTACGTTTGATGAAGAAGTGAATGAAGATGATACTCAAGTCGCAAATGGTGGGGTTACTGTGCTGATTGACTCAATGAGTATCCAGTATTTGGCAGGTGCTGAAGTCGACTATAAGGAAGATGTTTCAGGCGCTCAGTTTGTGATTCGTAATCCCAATGCCACCACTACGTGTGGTTGTGGCTCTTCTTTTTCAGCTTAATTTAAGTTTAAAAGAGAGGGTTTTAAATCCTCTCTTTGTTTCACTACCGTACACTTTTGAAAGAAGCCATTGACAAATCATATCAATATCTCTTACGCATTTAAGTTTAGGCTTACCACTTAAGCCGGGACATTCAATAATTTCAAAGGTTTACATTGACCCTGTTATTCACTGTTATGCCTGTGCCCCCAGTTACAACAAAATTTAAATATTCATGAAAGAAAAAATAACAATTGAACAAGCAATACGAGACTTGGCTGACGATTATTCAGGGCGACTTAAAATTGCAATTGATACTAGAACAGAAGAAATGAATAATGATGACGTATCTCATTATTTGATATATCGGGTTTTAGGTGTTTCTTTTTCTGAAGGGCAAAAAATTGATTTGTATCAAAATAAGGGGCGATTTCTTTACAAATATGCTGGGTCTTTTCTTGAGCAGGCAACAAAAAAAATGTTTTGAGTATGCGTTTCCATTGTCAGGAAGCGAAAAAATCCCAAATACAATTGGGTTAAAGCCCAAAACATTTGAAATTGATTGTTTAGTAGAAAATGACGCTTTGGAAGTAAAATGGAGAGATGCGACTACCGATGGTGACCACATAACAAAAGAACATACAAGAATCAAAGTTATTGCAAACGCTGGCTTTATCCCCATTCGTGTTATGTTTTACTATCCTAATAGAGACCAAGCTAAGCGAATTCAACAAGCACTAGAAACGCTTTATAAGGGCGTTGGTGGGTACTATCATTATGGAGATGGGGCATGGGACTATGTTCACAAAAGAACAGGTGTAGACCTGAAGGCTATTTTTGAGAAAATTGCAGATGAGCGACTTCCAAGTGAGGCGGGAATTTAAAATGCAAGAGGTATACCTAGGCGACTGCTTAGAAATCATGCGAGGATTAAAAGAAAATTCTATTGATATGATTTATCTTGACCCTCCATTTTTTACAAACAAAAGGCATAGTCTAAGTTCTCGAGATAGATCTCATCGTTCGCTCATTTTTTCTAGTGGTTCGAAGGTTTAACAACACTACATATAGTGTTTTCTTGGTGCTTTTATAAAAAACTATCGCTTAGCGATGATTTGATGTCAGAAACTCTAGGCCTTATATCTAAAAAAATGATATTAGAAATTGAAATATAATGTTTTTGCCTTATTTTTTCGAATAAATAGTCTCAATCTTCCGAACTGCCTTAAAAAATATGCGAACGGTGAGAGAGGGGGACTGAATAATTACTTTAAGTTTACTACGATCTGTTATTCAGCTTTTTATGGTCGATATGGGAGCGTTAGCTTGATCGTATTATTGATCTGAACCAGTTATTTATTTTCGTATAAAAAGGTACATCGCTCATTAGTAATGCAAGCTGCCGAACTCGGTATCAGCTTAAACCGACTTGCCAGTTCGAAATTAGCTTCTTAGGTTTATCGCATACCTTTTTATACGAGCCAATTCGGTAACTCCAAATCGACTCAATCAGGCGTGCATCCAAATACCTTCTTTCTTCTGTACAACTCCTCTTCAAACACCATCAAACTCAAACAAATACTGCCTGAATAATGCCCATTCATAAAATAAACAATATTTACCTTGCAGTTTATATAAATAAGCCTATAGTTATTGGCAAGCCACCTGAATTAGCAATTAATTCTGTGAATGTACTGGTCTAGCTCTATTAAATCGCACTCATCAACTACGCGCTAGTGTTCGGGAATGATAAGTTAATTCCAGCAATCAAAGTTGACTACTTGAAATACCTGTTGAATGACTTCAGCAACCCGGCTAATGACTTGGCTTATCTGGCGAACTCACTCAGCGACCCAAAAAGTGGCTCAAAATACCTGAAAGTCCACTGAGAAAACATTTTAGACTACTTCAAAAGTCCAGTGGAGTGCTGGAGAATCACGCACTTTCTTTTTTTAAAATGACCCAGTACTTAAACATAACTTTGCAGTACTTTAATAGGTTGGGCAATTAGTTCAACGTATTTTTACAATAATCCACTGACCTTTTGTACCTATCGAATGGTCTTTTGTAGCACTTCAGCATAAAGTGCTAGTACTTCAAGGTGCTTTTACACCAGTCAAAAGTCATTATTTTCACGCTGTCATGGCTTTCTAGTGCTAAATGAGTTGACTCAAACAGTGCTATAGAGTGAGTCAGTCATTCACCGTTTCGGCTAGATGCCTATTAACAATAGCAGGATGCTAAAAAATCCTTGTAGACTGTTCATTAAGGTCTGCATCACGTCTTAATTTGATCGCTTCAAAGGAACTAACTATTATGAGCACGACAACATTTATGCCAACAACGGACAGTGGAAAAGCAGATTTGCTCAACCATCTGACCACAGCCTTACCCCCTTATGCCAACTTACTGAGTCTTTCTGGGGAAGATTTAAACTTACTGAATGCGGATAGCAGCAGTTTCCGTTATACCCTCCAGAGTTCAAACGATATGCAAGCTTATTCTCAAAACTGGACGGCTTATAAAAATCAACTGCGTGATGGCACCAGTGGCTCAGCGATTTGGCCAATGCCACCCGCAGTCGCTCAACCCATACCCGCAGCGGTTAGTCCCGGTGTCATACCCCGTTTATCGGCGTTAGTTGCCCAGATCAAAGCCAATAAGAACTACACTGAAGCGATTGGCAAAGATCTATGGTTAATCGGTGCGGCACAAATTATTGATCCCAGTACCTGGAAACCTATTCTAAGTATCCAGAATCAAGCCGGACATCCGATTATATGCTGGACTAAAGGCCATGCCGCTGCCATAGAAATTTGGGTAGATCGGGGTGATGGCAATAATTTTACGTACTTAACCATCAATACTGAACCCAATACGACAGACAAGTGCTCTCTTCCCGTAACAAGCAATAGCCAAGTCTGGAAGTATAAAGCCATCTACTTGTTACATGATGAACAGGTGGGGCAATGGAGTGATGTGATTAGTGTATCTGTGGGTGGATAATTCGGATAATACACAGGTTTTGAACTAACTATTGAAAAACGATCGGGTCGGGGTAACACTGGAAGCCAACCTCGTTTGGTTTTGACGTATTAGGCTGTCAACATAGCTTAACGTTTCCAGTGGCGAAGCTAACTGATTACTCTGATAAAGTAGATGAACTACTCAGCATCGACAATGCCTTTAATGGAAAAGTTTAGAGCCGAAGGCATGGAATTAGGAATGGAACTAGGGATAGAGCAAGGCGTGGAAATCTTGTAAAAGGTGTAGTAACAGGTGAAGTTAAACTCTTAAAAAAACTGCTTGAAAAACGTTTTGGTGCTTTACCGAGTTGGGCGATTACTAAGTTAGAAAGTGCGGCAGAGGAAGAACTGGAAACTTGGGGTGAATCTATTCTAACCGCTGACACATTGAACATGGTATTTGGCGGCGACACGACTCATTAACAGTCATTCAGAATATATCAAGAGTAAACTTAAATGCGAATGAATACATGTAGAGATAGGTCGCGGCCTGTCTTTGCATTTAAGTTTGCTCCGACCCTAGTTATTCTGAATTAAGTGGTTTACTCTGAATCAAATTAAGTGTTTTCTCAGGTAAGGGGTTACTGCTGGTGCCTTCTAGGTATCGGCGGGACTCTTCATGTACCGTGGTCATAAAGTTAATCAGTTGCATCTCATGATGCATTTTTTGGTCAACCTCTTTGGCGTCCCACAGTTGGTTTAACAAGTGTTTCGCATGATGATGGATTGTAAAAGCAACTGCTTCGGGTAGATGAGTATAGCTACTTTGAATAGAACTTTTAAGGTGATCCAAGGCCGTTAAATATTGTTTGTAATCTTTTATATCTTGCTGGCATTTGGTCTTGAACATAGTCAGTTCAGCTTCATTTTTAGTTCTTAGTATAGTAATGTCATGTTCTAACTGGACGCTACGCTTTTTTAAGTCCGCTTCTAGCGCCTTTGCAGCTAAGACACGATGATGTTTTAGTTTATTTTCTTGTTCCTGATTTTTCTCTTTCCACTGCAAGTTCTCATCCTTAATAGAATGAAAAATCTTCACTAAAGCGGTAGTCCAGTTTTTTAAGCGTGTCATGGGCTAAATAAGGGTGGCTATTTCAGACTGTAGTTTTAATAAAGCCTCAATATTGTGTTCTTTTAGAGACTGATGATAGATTTGTTGTAACTGTTGATAATGAGCTTTTGGCAAGTGCTTTTTAAGTGTCCGTAAATCGTTATGAATCGCTTTTGAAAGCGACTGTAGATGTTTTTTATTATTGGCCTGTAATAAGCGCTTTCTTTTAAGGTCACTAAAGTAGGTAATCTGAACCGTTTTAAAATAAAACAGGCTTTTTAGTTGTTCCTGTTTGGCATCAATAAACAATAATCGTCTTTCTAAGCGTTGTTTAGCTGAAATATAATCTAAAAAAGCCGTCAAGGTTAGTTTAGTCATGATAAATAAACCAGCGGTCAATAAGAGTCCAAAGGCGGCCATCAGCAGGGCCAAGCCTAGTTGT
>Ga0194038_1000321_pt1 | contig 20868 bp, 27 predicted proteins | sample JunL226m_MetaG_FD_148630 | JGI IMG/M metagenome (GOLD analysis project Ga0194038, IMG submission 148630) | Anoxic zone freshwater microbial communities from boreal shield lake in IISD Experimental Lakes Area, Ontario, Canada - Jun2016-L227-6m | ecosystem: Environmental > Aquatic > Freshwater >... | reverse complement strand
TGCTAAGATTGAAGAAGGCAAAGCCGAAGCAGTAAAAAAAGTTGAAGAAGCAGTTGTATCTTTTGAAGAAAAAGTTGCCGCATTAGAAGCCAAAGTTGCCTCTATTCAAGCTCCTTCTTTAATAAAGACTTACAAAACTATTTCTTCTGAAGTTAATCGTTCAGTTAAAGAACAGTTGAAGTCTTTTGTTGCTGGCGAAGCCCGTGTGCAAAAAGAAATCAAAATGTTTGAAGATGCTGGTCAATATGATGCGTACTTCAAAGAAGCATCTGCATTGACAGGTGGCGGTGCTGGTGTAGGTGGTCGTACTGCCTATGACCCAGTATTCGTTCCGTTGCGTCTTGCTAATCCAATGCGTGGTGTTGCACGTGGAGTAGCTACTGATGGCTCTACTTATCAATTCCGTGCAAAAGTTGGCAATGCTGGTGCTACTTGGGGTTACTCAATTCAAAACAATGGCTCTGCCACAACTGAAAACACCAATATTTGGCAATTAACTTTGCAAGATTTGAACGTACAGTTCCCAATCCGTACTGCCGCTTTGGATGACATTGATGGTTTGGAAAGCAATGTTGTATCAGACATGCTTGCTGAATTCTCACAAGTCGAAGCACAAAGTATGATTTTGAACTCCGACCAAACTGATTCACCTAATACTTATGGTGGAACAAATGGTCTGCGTGGTCTAAATCAATACGCTGGTGCTAATGCTACATACGCTGGTGGAACAATCTCTACAGCCGCTTTCGGTACTAGCGGTACAGGTTCTTCAAGCGGTTTGCATAGCATTGCTACATACGACCAGTTGACTTCAAACGTAAATACAGTTGGTGCTAATGCCATCACTTATAAAGACGTTATCAACTTTGTATATAGCTTGCCACAACAATATTGGACTGAGACAGCTAAGTTTGTTATCAACCCAATCTTGTTGCAAGCAATTCGTGGCTTGGTAGACTCACAAGGTCGCCCAATCTATGTTGATGGCTTGGCTCGTACTGATGGCATCGTTGGTCAGTTGTTAGGCTTTGATGTAGTAGTTAACAAATATCTTTCTACTCCTTCACAGACAACTACTGGCTCTGCTGGTACAACTAGCCTCTATCCAATGTATTTTGGGGACTGGCAAAAAGGCTTTACCATCGTTGACCGCTTGAACATGGTTCTGCGTAGATACGACCAGACATTGCCAGGCTATATCACTTTCTTTGGTGAGAAGCGTTTGGCAACTTCTGTTGTAGACCCATTCAGCATTATTCGTTTCCGTTCTACTGGTACTGCAACCTAATGAAATGGGGGGAGAAATCCCCCCATTCTTAATCTTTATTTGGAATCAAAATGACAACCAATCTTATTCTCGAAGCTGTTAAGGAAGCCATTACTCATGGCAAAGCAACTGTAAATTTAAAAGAAGCATCAGCCCTTACTGGTTCTGGTTCAGGGGTTGGTGGTCGTGTAATTTATGACGATGCCTTCGCTTCACTACGTTTGGCTAACCCATTACGTAAAGTAGCAAGACAATTTCCTACTATCGGCTCAGAAGAAGCCTTTGTTGCTAAAGTCGGTAATGCTACTGACCCAACAAACCCATGGGGATATGGAGTTAAAGACAATACAGGTAGTCCCAACACAGCAACAGTATTTTGGGAATTGCCTTTGCAAGTTATCAATGCTTCTCTGCCTATCCGCACAGCAGTTTTAGAGGATGTAAATTATTTAGAAGAAGCGATTGTTGCAGACTTGGCTTTAGAGTTCAGCCAAATTGAAGCTCAATCTATGATGTATAACAATGACCAATCAGGTTCTACGACTACTACGTATGGCGGCACGGCTGGTTTGCGTGGATTAAATAGCTACGCTGGCTCTACCTCTGCCGCATCATTTGGCTCTAGCGGAAGTGCTATGACTGATGGCTTGCATACAGTATTACAAGTAGCACAAGCATCTGCAACAGCAATTTCTTATGACGACTTAGCTAACTTACAAGCCAAGTTGCCAGCCCAGTATTTGTATCAACCAACAACAGCTTGGATGATGCACCCAACTACCATTGGTGCTTTGCGTAAATTAAAAGCATCTACTGGCGGCTCACCTATGTTCTTAGAGGTTGGCGATGATGATGGCGGTTCTGTTCTCTATGTTTTTGGTATGCCTGTAATCCCTAATGCGTACATGGAGACTGCGGCTTCGGGTCACTATCCCGTGTACCTTGCTGAATGGGACAAGTTCTTTTCTATTGCAGACCGTGAAGATATGACTATTCAACGTCTAGACCAAACAGCACCCGGCTTTATTACTTTGTATGCTGAGAAGCGTGTATGTTCTTCTATTCGTGATGTATTTGCTGGTGTCCGTCTCTACGGAGCTTAATCATGTCTAATAATGGACTGATGACTAACCCAAGTTACGGGACTAATCGTAATCCTTTCAATTATGAAAAGGTTGAGCAAATCAGTCGTGACATCGTTACAGAATGGCTAACGCTTGATGAGATTACGCAACAACTTAATCTGTTTCAAGATGAAAGTCAGGACACTTATCTGTCTAGTTTAGAAGTCGCTGTCCGCATGGCTATTGAAGATTTTATTGGGCTGACTATTTTTCCAGTTCAATATCGTTGCTACTACGGAGCTACGGATACTTTTGGCTCTCCCGCTTTCTTGGATTTGCCTGAGGTTAGCGAAGCTGGAATCACGATTAACGAAGTTGCTTACTACACTACTGGTTCAGATGGCTTTAGTGCTGTTAAGAATGTGCTTGCTTCTACACAATACTTCTATGACCAAACAGGCAATAAAGTAATCATTCAGACTTTGCCTGATTCAATCAATACAAGTATGAGTAATCCTATACAGGTAACGTATTCGACTAAGGCTAGCTTTATTGCACAATACCCAGTAGTGAAGCAAGCGGGTCTATTGTTGTTTACTCATCTTTATAACAATAGGTCTAATACTTCTGAATCTATATTGAGAGAAATTCCTTTTGGTGTTGCTCAATTACTACGACCATATAAGCCATTGGTGATGTAATGGGGATAGCTCGGTTTGAAAACATTGAAGTCAACAACGTAACCAATGGAGTAGATTCTTTTGGACAACAAACTACGTCTACCGCTTTATGGTTCAGAACGAGAGCCGTTGTTCATTCAGTACGCAACTCTTTAAATATCAATCCGAATGATAGGGTTTATACCGACTTAGTAAATTTTAAAGTGAACTACACACCTAATACTAAAGAAATGGTAGATAACCAAAACCTATATAGCATCCTTTGGCGGGATAAGGCTTGGCGGATTGATTCTGCTGTTGAAGCAGATGACCGCATGACTGTTATTTTTTATTGCTATCGTAATGACCCTGTGGTGCCAGTATGAGTCAGAACAGCCCTTCGGTATATGCACAAGCTATTCAATACCAATTAGATACGCTTCTTACTATTCCAGTCTATGCTAACTTTAATCGAAACTTTGCGACTGAGCCTAGTTTTTTGACTTGGCAATTACGTCACATCCACCAACCCGTCTATACGGGTACAGTCCAAAACATAAAAGGCATTGATAGACCTATCTTTCAAATGTCCGTCTTTAGTCAAGATATGCAAACTGCTTTTAATATTTCAAATACTATCCTACAATCTCTCCATGGCTATAGCGGACAGTTTGGAGGCAGTAGCGGCTTTTGGGTATCAAAGGCAGACGTAGATTGGCTTTACAACACATACGACAATGCGGTAGGATTGCACCAGATTATTATGGATTGCACTCTAGATATTCCAACATAAGATAAAATTATTTAACTTTTAAAAAGGACTTATCATGGCTCTCCCAAATAAAGTATTACCCGGCTTTAGTGCGGCACTCTATATGCAACCAAGTGCATCTCCTACTGCTTTGACTACTGCAAACCTTTCTGTGTTAGCTTCTGTTTCTGCTATTGCAGTAACAAACAATTTAGTACCAGTTGAAGCTGTCCCTACTTTTGGTCAAGACGATGCTGTTGCATCTTTTATGGTTGCTGGTAGTCGTCAGTCAGACAAAATCCCTACACAGTCAGCACCAACTTCAATGACAATAACAGCCGCTTGGAATCCTAGCGATGCTAACTTGCTATTGATTCGTGGCGATGCTTATAGCGGAACAGTTGACCGCACTTATGTTATCTCTGCTACTGATGGAGCAAACATTGTTTACTACGCTTTCAATGGTCGAGTAAGTCAATTCCATATAGATGCACAGCCCGGTGCTGAATCCAAATGTGTGTTTACTATCCACCCACGTGGCAATCAATACGGCTGGAGCAATTCAGCTTAAGGAGTAGTTATGAAAGTTCAATTTGCTAATGGCAAGGTGTATGAGGTCGCAGACATTGATGAGGCTATTGCTAAATGCCTTGCTGATGGAAACGACCCATTCAACCCAGTAGTATTACAAGATGAACCACAAAAGAAAACAATAAAAAATGCAGATTCAATCGAATAATGATTTATTGAGTTTCCTGATTAGCCAATCCAATTCGGGAACTAAGAATTGGTTTGGCTTTCATCAACAACGTATTGCTGGCATCCATACTGCGTATGAGATTGCTAAGATTCATGCAGACAAAATTTCACCCGAAGAAGTCGTTGAATATGTAATGGCATTAAATAATGCTATCTACAATAAGATGATTAAGAATGGTGAAAGCAATGGCATATAACGTCAAATTTGGATTTACGGGCGGTAGAGAGTTAATCGAATTGCTAAATCAAATGCAAGTCGATTTTGGTCCGAAAGATGCACAAGGCATATTGACTTCCGCAGTTCGTATGTCTATGGCTCCCGTTCTATCTACAGCAAGGACTCTAGCTCCTTCTGATACAGGTCAACTTAGGGCTTCATTACATATAGAAGCAAGACGACCATCAAGACGTGACCTTAATAGCAAATATGTTAAATCAACGGATGCAGTAATTGCCGTAGTGACTACCGCTAATCTTAAACGGCTGGCAAAAGGCTTTAAGGTATATGACATCAAAGGCTCTTACGATGCCAAGAAAGATAAGAAGCACAAAATTATTGGAAAGCCTGATGCACGGGCAGTCGCTATGGAATACGGCACAGCTAATGTAGCCGCTAGACCTTATCTCAGACCAGCCCTAGAAAGCAACGCTGGAGCTGTAGTAAACTCATTAAGTAATACATTAAAGATAGCATTAGAAAAATACAAGGTAAGACAAGCGAGAAAGGTATTGTATGGCTGATTTAGCACAAGCATTTGGCGGGAAATTTAATAAGATTGTTGTACGGACACGAACTTTTGAATTAGGCAGTCATACGTTCAAAGTTAAAGTCCCATTGACTTCTGAGGTAGAAGCAATGAATGAACGTCTTAAAATTAAAGACGAAGAAGCTATTGAGAAGTATTACAGCAAACTTACTGCAGACCTTATTGCTCATAAAGATGATGCTGTAGAAGGAATGGATATAAAGTTTTTAGAGCATGACGTAATACTCGATGGTCGTTCTATGCGTGAAGCCGCTACTCATAAATCTAATACTGATAGACAGATTACTGAGATGTTTAAATTCCTTGTTCCCGAAGAAGAAGGTTTTGACATGGCAACTATTACTTATGAAATGATTGACGAGCTATTTCCTTTCTCCATCCAAGTTCAAGTAATGGAACAGATTGCAGAAACTATTTCACCTGAGTATTCATCTACTCGGGGAAAGTCATTAGGTCAGTCGGAAGGCAAGTCAAAGCCTATTTGACTGCACACGGAGCTGACCCATCAGTAATAGACCAAGACACTTTTGCAGATATTTGCATTATGTATAACGATGGAGTAATAGGTAACTTAGGAATCATTCAAGTTCTTGGTGCATTAACGGCTGGACAATTTAACAAAGTATTGCCAAAAGGTTCTGCACCATATAAACTCAATGACATTATCCCGCAGGTCTATGATTACTTGTACCCGCCATTACTAGAACAAGACAAGAAACAGTTAGCAAGCGACAACTTATTGGCTTTTGCCATGATGAGTCCTAATGCACCCTCAGTATTGTTTGGAGAAAAATAAATGGCAAATACAGCAAGACTTGGAGTGGTTCTAGCCTTAGAAACAGGCGATTTTGTAATGGGCATGGAATCGGCTAAAAAGTCGCTAAATGACTTTACAAACAACTTAGCGGCTAAAGCTCCAATGGCGGCTCTAGCTGTAGGTGCGGCTTTTATTGGCATGGCAAAGCACGCTATGGACTTTGCAGATTCTATTTCTGATACTGCCGATTCTACTAACCATACTATTGCCAGCGTATTAAAAATTGGCGATGCTTTAGAAATGTCAGGCGGTAAATTTGACAATGTAGGCAAAGTATTAGAAAAATTTAATGCCAATATTTCTTCAGCCGCTATGGGCTCTCAATCTTTGCAAGATGCCTTTAAAAAGGTAGGCATCTCATTAAAAGATTTAAGTAGCGGAGACACAGCAAAGCTATTTGACCGAACTGTAGCTGGGATTGCCAAGCTAGGGGATATCGCAACCATGACTGATATAAAAATTCAGTTAATGGGTAAAGGTATGCGTGGTGTAGATATGGTCAATTTCAACGACCTAATCAAAGAAGGTGATGGAGCATGGCAAAAATATGCGGATGCTGTAGCAACAGCCGCAGACTTGCATGACAAACTTACTGCTAAAGCTACTCGTACTACTTTAATGTTTACCGCTACTTTTTTGCCAGCGATGAATACTGTTTTTGATGCAATGAACAAAGCGGGAAGTGCTATGGAAGATTTTATGTTCATAGCGGGACTTGCTTTTAAGGCAGTAATCTATGATGTTCGGCTTTTTGTTACTGCTCTACAAACAATAAATGCCGCAGTAAATTTAGTTGGACTTACTTTAGATGATATGGCTAATGGCAAGTTCAATACATTTAGCCAACGATTAAAAGAGTATGACCAATACGTAGGCAAGCTACGTGAAGCAGATAGAGCCTTTGCTAAAGAGCTAATGAACCCGACTACTACTGCTAAAGGTGTAACTCCACAGAAAGATAGAACAACACAATTATCTAGCGAAGCTAAAAAGCTAGAAGAAATGTTAGCAGTAACAAGATTAATATCTGTTGAATATAAAAGACAAATCGAATTTAGTGAACAGAAGCAAAGAAATGAAATAGCTATATTGGCTATGACTAAAGACGAAGCTAGAATATATCAAGCCGTACAAAAAGCATTAGATGATACTAGCAAAAAAATTGATGAAATAACTAAGAAGCGAGAAGATGCGGCTGGTCGTGGAGCAGATAAAAAAATTCTTGCTGAGTATGATAACCAAATTGAAAAAGTAAAAGAACTAGGTAAAGCATTTGCTGAAACTACTCGCATACAAGAAGAAGGTGCTATTGAAGCTCAAAGAACTTTCGCTTATGGATGGGATAAAGCGTTTCAACAATATGCAGAAGATTCTAAAAATTACGGAAAAATGGCTGAAGATATGTTTACCAGTTTTACTGGAAATATGAATTCAGCATTAGATAATTTTGTTGAAACTGGGAAAATATCTTTTGGTGATTTAGCTTCAAGTATTATAAAAGACCTTATTAAAATTCAATTAAGAATGTTAATGATGCAAGGCATTAGTTCAATGTTTGGATTTATGGGCGGTTTAAATATTGGAACTGCAATGCAATATGGAACAAATGTTGGTTCTCAACAAACAGCTATGTTAGCGGCACAAGGATTTGCCGATGGCGGTAGTCCTCCAGTAGGAGTGCCAAGCCTTGTAGGTGAACATGGACCCGAATTATTTATTCCAAATCGTGCTGGAACTATTGTCCCTAATAATCAATTAAGCGATGTAATGGGCGGTGGCGGTGGAGTTACTTACAATGGTCCATATATTGCAAATCTATCAGCCATTGACACTCAATCTGCAACGCAGTTTCTTGCTAAGAATCAGCAAGCAGTTTGGGCGGCTAATCTAAATGCACAAAGAAGTTTACCAGCGAGCAGATAATGGCAAACCTAACTACTATCCTTTCTATTTCAGAACAAGTATCTATTACTGACCAAAGATTTGTTGGTCAAGCTATTAGCCGTAATCAACGAATTAGCACAAGTGAGATTGTTACTAATGTGCCATTCCAATTTGAATTTAAACCTAATAATTTCCAACTATATTCTCAGAGCCGTGATTTATTAGCTAATCTTCGTTACTACGATAAATCGTTAGAACAATATTTAAACTTCACTCCTACTGGATGGGTTAATTATGTTGCCTATCAAGGTAGCATGACTTCGGGACAAATAGCTACTTGCCAATGGCAGATTGCATCCGCTAATAAAATATTAGTTTTAGGTTCTTTACCTTCTATTAGTTCTACAGCTTATATTGTTAAGGCTGGAGATTTTTGCCAAGTGGGGAGATATGCGTATATTGCTACATCTGATGTATTGCGTGGTAGTGGGTCTACTGTTTCTATCCCTGTTCATCGCAACCTTATATCTAGCTTATCGAGTCCAATAAATGCAGTTATAGGTCAATACGGGACTACTGTATCAATGGGCGGCTCTACTTATACAGGAATAACTTTTCCTGTCATACTTCAGCAATATCCAAACTATACTTTAATACCTATGACTAATGATTCGTTTGTTAGCTGGAATCAAGCATTCAAAGCATTTGAGGCTATTGTATGAATGTAATTCCTCCAGTAGTAGATACTAATAATATTCGCTATGCGGATTTTGTTCGCATTGTTACAGGAGAAGGTGAGTATCGTTTTTCTACATCACCTACGGCATTGACTATTACTGCTGTAGACCCATTACCATTTGATGGTCTTGGACAACTTGTAGATATCGGAAAGATTCAGCGTGATATTAAATCTACTGCAAATCAAACAAGTATTACGCTTATAGGTATTGATACATCAATGCTAAGCCTTGTCTTAGGTACAAATTTAAAAGGCTCACAAATAACAATGTGGAAAGGCTTTTTTGATACAAATGGACAGCTTCTTACTACAGGAGGCATGGGTGGTCTATATCAATATTTTTATGGATATATCAATTCTTTTTCTATTGGCGAACAATGGATGGAAGAAGTTAGGATGTATGTTGGATTGATTACAGTAAATGCGGCTAATATTCAAATGATTTTACAAAATAGAGTTGCTGGTAGATTTACCAATAATGCTAGTTGGCAATTTTATAATCCTACTGATACATCAATGAATAGAGTAGCAACAATTTCAAATCTATATTTGCCTTTTGGTAAACAAACATGATTAGATATGGAAACAAATTTGATTTTCCTGTAATACATGATTTATTAAGACATTTTTGTAGATTGCATAAGTTTGCCATATTAAAAGATGAAGCAACATGGTCAGAGGAATATGTTAATAAACAATTAAGCATGGTATTGGCTGGTGCTGGATTTATATTGATAGCAGAAGATGGAAGCGGAATTTTGGTGGCATTAAAAGCCCCTTGTTTTTTTATAGAAAATGCTTTTTCTTTGCATGAAATAATTTGGCACTCAAAAAATGATAAGACATCATTAAAGTTATTTAAGAAATTTATGGAAATTGGAAATGCTATGAAAGATACTGGAGAAATTAAAGAAGCTCATTTCTCTTGTTTTAGCGAATCTGATTTTAGTAGATACGGAGCAACGAAGTTACAAAATACTTGGAAAATATAGCATGGGCGGAGGCGGAGGAATTATAGGAGCTATTGTCGGTGCAGTAGTCGTAGTCATTGGTGTATGGACTGGACAACCGCAACTGATAATGATGGGAGTCACTATGATGGCTTCTTCTATTATTTCTGCCGTAACAGCACCTAAACCTCCTAGCTATGACCAAAATACCTCAAATCAATTAACTCTTAATTCGGGTTCAAATGTCCAAGTACCTCCAGCAACTAATAATAAATTGCCTGTAGTGTATGGAAGCACTTTTATTGGTGGCACAGTTACCGACCTTTCTATTACATCAGACAATCAAAATCTTTACTATGTTGTATCTATTAGCGAAGTAACTAATAGCGGTGCATCTACTATTACATTCGGTGATATTTTTTATGGCGGAAAAAAAGTTGTATTAGATGGCACAAGCGTAACTGGATTGATTGATACATCAACAGGAGCAGTAGATACAGCCGTCAATGGTTTAATTCATTTTTATCTATATAACAATGGTTCATTAAATCCTACCAATACTACGGCAACTGCCATAGAAGTAATGCAAGCTGATGGATTGACTTATACATGGGATAGCACAAAACTGATGACAAACACAGTTTTTGCAATTATTAGACTTACTTATAATACTAATGCTAATGTAACTCAATTAGCACAGACCCAATTTCAAATAAATAATTCTACAAATAATACTGGAGATGTTCTCTATGATTATTTAACCAATACTGTATATGGTGCGGCTATTGACCCAACACAGATTGATACCGCAAGCCTTACGGCTTTAACTGCATACAGTAATGAACTTATTACATTTAATGACCATCTAGGCGTTCCATCTACTCAGGCAAGATTTAAATTTAATGGTGCAGTAGATACAACAAAATCAGTAATGGTCAATCTTCAAAATATGACTGCTTGCTGTGATTGTTTGCTTAAATACAATGAAATTTATGGTCAATGGAGCATAGTAGTTCAATCTCCATCTACCCCATCAGTAATGGATATCAACGATAGCAATATGATTTCTGCTATCACCATTACTACTTTAGATATATCTAATACTTATAATATTGCAGAGTGTCAATTTCCTGACATGACTTTAAATTCTGCTTTCAATACAAGCACTATTGATTTATCAGAAGTAGACCCTTCTTTGCTGTACCCCAATGAACCTCAGAATAGTCAGACTATTGCTTTGCCATTAGTAAATAACGATGTTCAAGCTCAATTATTAGCTACTCGTTTTTTAAAGTCGGCTCGTCAAGATTTACAAATTCAGACAACTATTAACTTTACTGGATTGGAATTAGAAGCGGGTGATATTGTATCTGTAACAAATGCCAATTATGGATGGGTTGCTAAATTATTCCGATGCTTGCGTGTAGAACAGAATTTTCAATCTGATTCGGGTATTACAGTTTCTTTGCTTCTGCAAGAGTATGACCCCGCAGTTTATGATGATGTAAGTATTACACAATACGCACCTCCTCCAAATACTGGTCTGCCTAGCCCTAGTACCTTCGGAACAATTCCGCCTCCTGTAGTGGCATCTACGACACCTAATGGTGCTAATCCTACTATTACTTTAGCAATTACTTCTTCTTCTGCTGGTATTGCACAGTACGCAGAAGTTTGGTACTCAATTTACTCAAACCCTACGGATGGACAACGATTCTTTGCTGGCACTACTGCCGTAAGACCAAGCGGATTGCCTTATGACCCAAGTTCATCTATGGGTAATGTGGATATAACTAATCTTCCTACTGGAGATTATTATTTCTTTAGTCGTATGGTGAATAGTCTTAGCACATCAAATTTCAGTTTACCTAGTTCAGTATTAGTATGGCGACCATATACTTTACAGTTTAGCCAACGCTATCTTGTTGTAGCTTATGCAGACAGTATTACAGGAACAGGATTTACTACTAATCCTAGAGGAAAATCATTTTTTGGAATTTACAATGAATCTTCATCTTCTCCAGTAACTAATCCAGCATTGTTTACATGGTTTGCCGCATCACCTACTTTCAGCACAAACAACTTTCTTATTTTTATAAATAGAGGTAGTAGAAAATTCAGCTTCGGTACTGGGCAAGCGGATTATGCGGCTACTACTGGGTCTTTTGTGCCTACTGATTTTGCAAACTATGACCCGTCTTTGTGGTCGGGATTGCCTGATGGAACTAATTATATTGACCTAGACCATAGGACAGGACAAATTACTGAAACAGGGACAACTAGCGTTGGGACAGGCGAGATTAAAGTAACCAATAATTCTGATGGTAAGGTAGTTGCTTCTCTTGCTCCTATCCCCGCACTACAAGCCCTATCAGGTGGTGCGGGTACATACACAGCGGCAGTAGCAAAATTGACCATTGATATTTATGGCAGAGTATTAGGCTTTGAGCCACCTGATGATTTCAATTACACAATGCAACAATTTACTGCTACAAGCGGTCAGACATTGTTCCATGTAACTAGAAACGCTAATTACAGAATCAATAATTGTTGGGTGTTTAAAAATGGTTCTTTGTTAGATACTTCTAACTTTACAGATACAGGCGGTTCTACTGGCAATGTAACGCTTGGAGTTGGTGCTAATATATATGACATCATTACTATTATTTCATTCAGACCATACAATACGACTACAGGCACTTATGATGCGTTTACTTTGAACTATGTAGATTTAGTAAATGCTAATAATTATACGGCTACAACCTTTACAATATATAGCGGCTATGAATTTATGTTCTTAAATGGTATTGCTGTAAATGAGCAAGATTATGATATTGTTGGTCAGACTATTACAAATTTTCCAAGTCTAGTAACTGGAAGATTAGCTATATACCAATGGGCTAATAATAATTTGAATATTCCTAATGGAACTCCAATAAATGTAGTATGTAATTCAGTAATAGGACAAGACACTTATCCATTTAGCTATGTAGCTGATGCTTTGAACATTTATCAAAATGGGGTACTATTAGATGATGTTACAGACTATGCGGCTGGATTTGGAGATTATGTTTTGGCTAATACACCAACTGATGTAAACCAAATATTTATACAGCAAACCTTTGATAGAACGGGTGCGGCATGACACAAGCCTTTAATTTAAGCCAACTGGCAAATTTTACAAATACAAGCGGACAGTTAGATGCTTCTGCTGGTCTTTATAACTCTGTATCTATTACTAATGGCGGTACTGGAGCTACTTCTGCTACTAATGCTCGTATCAATTTAGGTGTTATTACTTCCATTACTGGCTCAGAAAAATTACCAGTAGGCACAACTTCTCAGAGAGATAGCAGTCCTAGCTCAGGCTATATACGATTCAATAGTGACTATTCACAATTTGAAGGCTACAATGGCTCGGAATGGGGTGCTATTGGGGCTGGTGCTACAGGTGGCGGAAACAATCAGATATTTTTTGAGAATGAGCAAGTAGTTACAGCAAGCTATACTATTACAACTGGTAAAAATGCTATGAGTGCTGGAGATATAACAATCGACAACGGAGTAACTGTTACAGTACCAACAGGCTCTAATTGGGTAATCGTCTAAGGAAAAATTATGGCTGGTCAATTAACAATCGACACACTAAGAGCAAGTAGCGGAGTTCTTGCTACTCAAAACGGCATGACTGGTATTGCTAAAGCATGGGTTAATTTTGTAGGTTCTACTGCCGCAATTAATAATTCGTTTAATGTAAGCTCTGTAACTAGAAATAGCTCAGGAAATTACACAATGAATTTTACAACTGCTATGCCTAACGCTAATTACATCATTTCGGGAACTTCATTGGGTTCTCCTCAGACATGGATTATTCCTGTATCAACTGGTGGAATTACAACAACATCGTTAAATTTTTATAGCGTAACTTATGTTGGCGTTGCTGACGGCAACCCTGTTACTGTTGTAATTCATGGCTCATAAGGATAAATCATGGCTGGCACACTAACAATATCAACGCTTTCAGACGGCACTAATAGCACTTCTACAACTAACTGTATTCAAGGCTCTGCAAAGGCTTGGGCAAGTTATAACGGCTCTGCTCAAACAATTAACAAATCATACAATGTTTCTTCAATAACATATAACAGCACAGGTAATTACACAGTTAATTTTACTAATGCAATGGCAACTGCTACATACGCAACAACAATGGGATTTTATCCACCATCAAGTAGTGGAAATTATTTAAGTGGTTATTTAGATACACAAGCTACAACTTATGTTCGTATCGGATGTGGTGCGGTAGGTGTAAGCATAGTAAATTCAACAAACATTTGCATTGCAGTATTTGCTTAATTAAAGGAAACAAAATGACACAAGCAATTATTTTTACTAACGACAATGGTGGTGTATCAGTTTGCATCCCTACTGGCGAAATTTCAATCGAAGCGGTACAAACTAAAGATACCCCTAAAGGTTCTTTAATTGTCGAACAATCTTCCCTTCCTAATCAACACAATGACTTCTTTGATGCTTGGGAATTGAAAGCTGGCAAAGTAGAAGTGAGCCTAGCTAAAGCTACAGAACTCACCAAGAAGCGTTTGCGTAGCGAAAGAGAACCTTTGCTTGCCGCACAAGATGTAGCTTTCCAAAGAGCATTAGAAACTGGTGCTGATACTTCAGCTATCGTTGCTGAAAAAGCTAGATTGCGTGATGTAACTTCTTTGGCAGATGCCGAAACAACTTTAGAAGGCTTACGAGCCATTAAGGTGTAATCATGGCTGTTACTATTTCAGGAAGCACACCTACTTTTAGTGCGGCTACTGGCTATGCTGGTGGTGTAGTAACTAGCGGTACTTCTGTAAATTCTACAAGCGGCACAAGCATCAATTACACTTCTATTCCTTCTTGGGTAAAACGCATAACTGTAATGTATAGCGGAGTTTCAACAAGCGGAAGTTCTAATTGGCAAGTTCAATTAGGAACAAGTGGTGGAATTGTTACATCAGGGTATTTAGGAGCTTATTTATATAGCAATGGTGCTGGCGGTGCTTGCGGTAACCCTACAACTGGATTTGTTCAGTTTCATGATACACCTACAAATGTAAGGCATGGAATTGTAACAATTTGTTTGTTAGATTCTTCTTCTAACACTTGGGCTGGCAACGGATTTACAGCACAATCTGACGCTAATTATATTTTTTATACATCGTATTCAATAGCTTTATCAGGTGCTTTAACGCAACTTAGAATTACAACTGTAAATGGTACAGATACATTTACCGCTGGCAAAATTAACATTCTTTACGAGTAAGCCATGAACAAAATAGAAATTGATGTTACTACTGGTGAACAAAAAATTGTTGAGCTAACTGTTGAAGAAATAGCACAAGCACAAGCTCAATATGCTCAATGGGAAGCTGACGAAGCCAAGCGTAAAGCTGAATTGCCTACTGTAATTGCTAAACAAATTGCTGATTTACAAACACAACTTGACGAATTAGGTTTAACGCAAGATGAAGTAAAGGCATTAATAGGCTAAAAATTAAGTTACAATAAGCAAAACAATATAAGACATAATTAGCGGCTTCCGTGAGTGCATGGGGCTATAACCGAGATTAGGGGCTGATATGGCTGTTTTTAATAAAAATTCCATCTATCAAGTAAGTGGGTTTGATAACCCTTGTATTACTGGTGAGCTAGTATTCAATCAGAATACATTTTGGAATTTGACCATGACAAATACTGCTGGCGATGCCGTAGATTTGACTGATGCAACCATTGATGCTCAAATTATTCGCAGACAACTTTCTAATGTTAAAGACAGTCGTTATGGACTTACTTTTGACATAGCAGATTTTACTCCTACACCTGACCCAGTATCTTTAACCATTACAAATAGAAGCAATTTAGCTGGTCAATTTACGCTTGTAATTGATTCAGATGCTTGGGGTCTTATTTCTAGCGATGCAGAATTAAATATTAACGATATTGATGGCATCGGTTACTCGGGTCGTATAAAAATTAGTTTTCCAATTACTGGCTCTAGTCCAGCGGAAGATAATATTATTTTTTTATTGTTTTTAGTTCGTTCTGATGGCATTGTGAAAGAATAAAAATGGCTAATCTAAGCATACAAGTTCAAGATGGAAACAATATCAATGTTGAAGTTGTACCTACACCACAGCAAAAGATAGAAATTAACAGAGGCTTAATTGGTCCTGCTGGTCCAAATGATATTGGCGGATTTCCAATAGCTATTTCCTCGCCAACTAACTATGACGCTTTAATGTTTTTAAGTAATCAATGGGTCAATGTAAACCAAGTAGAAATCGCTGATGGCGGTAACTTTTAAAATTAGGAGCATCAAATGAGTAATACTATTCGTATTAAAAGACGGGCAAATGGCGGTGGTGCGGGTGCTCCAGCTTCATTAGCAAATGCTGAATTAGCATTTAATGAACAAACAAATATTTTGTATTACGGAACAGGCACGGGAGGTTCGGGTGGCTCTGCAACTTCAATTATTGCTATCGCTGGTAACGGGGCTTTTGTTGATACTTCTACCACTCAGACAATCGGTGGAGCAAAGACATTTAGTTCTACTATTACTGGTTCTATTACTGGTAACGCTGGTACTGCTACTGCACTTGCTACTGGTCGCACAATTTCCATTACTGGTGATATAGCCTACACATCAGGTTCTTTTGATGGTACAGGGAATGTAACTGGTACAGGTACACTTGCTACAGTTAATAGTAATGTGGGTACATATTTAAAAATGACTGTTAATGCCAAAGGTCTTATTACTGCGGCAACTTCAGCAAACATTAACGACTTAACTGTACCTACTGCCGATTATGCGTTTGGTGGATTTAAAATTACTGGTCTTGCTGACCCTATCAGCAATCAAGATGCGGCAACTAAATACTATGTAGATAATGTGGCACAAGGTCTTGATACTAAGGCTTCCGTTGTTGCGGCTACTACTGCAAACATCACGCTATCTGCGGCTCAAACTATTGATGGTGTTTCTATTGTTGCTGGCGATAGAGTATTAGTTAAGAATCAAACCACTCAATCTCAGAATGGTCTTTATCTTGCTTCTGCTTCTGCTTGGACTAGGACTACTGATGCTGATACTTGGGCTGAATTAGTTTCTGCTTATGTATTTGTTGAATCAGGAACAACACAATCTGATACTGGTTGGGTTTGCACAGTAAATGCGGGTGGCACTTTAGGCACTACAGCCGTCACTTGGACACAATTTAGCGGTGCGGGTACTTATACTGCTGGAACAGGATTAACGCTTACTGGCACAGTATTTAGCATCACTAATGCTGGTACTGCTGGTACTTATGGCTCTGCTACTCAGACTCCTGTATTTGTAACTAATGCACAAGGTCAAGTAACAAGTGTAACTAATACTACTATTACTCCAGCAATCGGCTCTGTTACTGGTATGGGTACTGGGGTCTCTACATTCTTGACTACTCCATCATCTGCTAATTTATTAGCGGCTGTTACTGATAAAACTGGAACTGGAGCTTTAGTATTTGCTACAAGCCCGACATTAGTTACTCCTTTACTTGGCACTCCTACAAGCGGTGTATTGACTAACTGCACAGGCTTGCCTATGACTACTGGTGTTACTGGTACTCTTGCAGTAGCCAATGGCGGAACAGGGGTTGCTACATTGACTGGATATGTTAAAGCGAGTGGCACTACTGCATTTACAGCTTCTTCTACTATCCCTAATACCGATATTACTGGTCTTGGTACAATGTCTACACAGGCGGCTTCCAGCGTTGCAATTACTGGCGGTTCAATTACCAATTTGACTACTTTTGATGGTATTACTATTGATGGTGGAACATTCTGATGCACGATTAAATTTTTATTAACCCTGCTATATAGCAAGAATAGGGATGCCAAATGGCTAATGTAATAAAACCAAAGCGTAGTAATACGGCTAGTAATGTGCCTACAACTGCTAACACTACTTCGGGAGAGTTAGCAGTTAATATGGCAGACCAAAAAATCTATATTAACAATGGCACATCCATTGTCCAAGTAGGTGCTGGCACACTTCCAGCGTTAAGCGGTGTAGTTATTACAACTCCGTCTACTAATCAAGTATTACAATACAACGGCACTAATTGGATTAACGCAACTGCATCAGGTAGTGGAACAGTTACTTCCGTTGCTATGACTGTGCCTACTGGTCTTACAGTAACAGGCTCACCAATTACAACAACTGGCACATTAGCGGTTACATTGACTGCTGGTTATTCAATACCTACTACAGCTAGTCAGACAAATTGGGATACTGCTTACACTAATAATTTAAGATGGGATGGCGGTGCTACAAGTCTTGTTGCGGCAACAGGCAGAACAAGTCTTGGCGGTACTACTGTTGGTCAAAATTTCTTTACGCTGACCAATCCTACAGCTATTACATTCCCAAGAATCAATGCAGATAACACAGTAAGTACATTAGATGCGGCAACCTTTAGAACTGCTATTGGTGCTGGTACATCATCTACAACTGGCACAGTTACTTCTGTTGCGGCAACTGCTGGAACAGGAATAAGCGTTACTGGTAGTCCTATAACAGCAAGCGGTACTTTAACTATTACAAATACTGCTCCTGACCAAACTGTAGCTTTTACAAATGGCACAGGAATTAGTGTTACTGGTACTTACCCTAACTTTACTGTTACTAATACAGCACCTTCAAGCGGTGGAACAGTTACTAGCGTTACAGGAACAGCACCAGTAGTCAGTAGCGGTGGCAATACTCCTGCTATTTCAATGCCAGCCGCTACAACTACAGTAAGCGGATATTTGACTTCTACTGATTGGAATACATTTAATGGCAAACAAGCGGCTGGCTCTTATGTAACAGTAGGCGGTGCGTTGGGTACACCATCAAGCGGAACATTAACTAACTGCACATTTCCTACGCTAAATCAAAACACAACTGGTACTTCTGCCAATGTAACAGGCACAGTCGCTATTGCCAATGGTGGTACTGGTGCTATCACAGCTCCATTAGCTTTAACAGCATTAGGGGCTTATGCGGCTTCTAATCCTAGCGGTTTTACATCAAATACAGGAACAGTTACTAGCGTTGCGGCATTAACTTTAGGCACAACTGGAACAGATTTAAGTTCAACTGTTGCTACTGGGACAACCACTCCAGTTATTACTTTGAATGTTCCAACTGCTTCAGCGACTAATCGTGGTGCTTTAAGTGCCGCAGATTGGACAACATTTAACAACAAAACAAGCAATACAGGAACAGTTACTTCTGTGGGTGGTACTGGAACAGTTAGCGGTTTAACTTTAACAGGCACAGTTACTACATCAGGCAACCTTACTTTAGGTGGCACTCTTGCAGTAACAGCCTCAAACTTTGCAAGTCAGACGGCTAATCAACTATTGATTGCTCCTAATGGAGTTGCTGGTGTGCCAACATTCCGTGCTTTATTGTCGGCTGATGTGCCTACGCTAAATCAAAACACTACTGGAACGGCGTCTAATGTTACGGGAACAGTAGCTATTGCAAATGGTGGTACTGGAGCTACGACTGCGGGTGGAGCATTAACTAATTTAGGTGCTTATGCGGCATCTAACCCTAGCGGATACACTTCAAATACAGGAACAGTTACAAGTATTGTTGCTGGAACAGGATTGTCAGGCGGAACAATTACAACATCAGGAACTATTGCTCTTGCTAATACTGCTGTTACGGCTGGCTCTTACACTAATACAAATATTACAGTAGATGCACAAGGTCGCATTACTGCGGCATCTAGCGGTGCGGCTGGTGGTGTAACGACATTTAGTGCTGGCACAACTGGCTTTACTCCTTCTACCGCTACTGCTGGTGCTATTACCCTTGCTGGTACTTTAAGTCTTGCAAACGGCGGAACAGGAACAACGACAGCACAGTTAGCGATGAACGCTTTTGCTGGAGCAGTTACTAGCGGCTCTTATCTTCGTGGCAACGGCACGAATGTCGTTATGTCTACAATTCAAGCCGCAGATATTCCTACGCTAAATCAAAACACAACTGGTTCTTCAGGCTCATGCACAGGAAATGCGGCAACAGCTACAACTGCCACAACAGCAACAACGGCAACAAACGCTACAAATGCTTCTAATAGTAGTTTTGCAAATGGATGCGTATGGGAGAATGGACAAACTATTACCAGTAACTATACAATGACAACTGGTGCAAATGGTCAATCGGCTGGTCCTATTACCATCAATACTGGTATTACTGTGACTATCCCGACAGGTTCAAACTGGGTAATTGTATAAAAGGAAAAGACATGACAACAGAACTACCAAAAATGAAATTAGAGTTAGAAATTGGCGATGTAAATTTTATTCTAGAATCTTTAGGTGAAAGACCAGCTAAAACTAATGCTATGGCTTTGATGAATTTAATTAAAGAACAATGCGAACCTCAAGTACCTGATGAATTAAAGAATAAAGAAAGCTGATAATGGAACAAACTTTTCTCAACTGGCTCTTTGGGCTGATGAATGTAGCAATAGGATTCTTCCTAAAGTTTATGTGGGATTCTTTGCGTGATTTAAGAGATGCTGATAAAGAGCTTGCTGAGAAAGTTTCCAAGATTGAAGTATTAGTAGCTGGAGAATATGTAAAGCATGATGATTTAGATAGATTGTCAGATGCCATATTTAAAAAGCTGGATAGAATTGAATTTAAATTAGATTCAAAAGCAGACAGATGAATTGGCTTAATCAGATAGCTCCTACTATTGCTACTTGTCTAGGTGGACCATTGGCTGGTCTTGCCGTTACAGCATTGAGCAAATTGTTTGGAGTTGCACCTGACCAAGTTCAGAGTATGATAAGTGAAAACAAATTATCTGCTGAACAGATAGCGGCTGTCAAACTTGAAGAAATTAAATTCAAAGAACAGACACAAGCATTAGGTTTAAATTTTGAACAACTTGCTGTGGAGGATAGAAAAAGTGCTAGAGATATGCAGACTACTACTCAGAGTCTTATCCCTCCTGTGCTTTCTATTCTTGTTACTGGGGGGTTCTTTGGCATACTTGCCTATCTTATGGTTACTCCAGCGGACACTAGCAACACACCCTTAATGATTATGCTTGGTTCACTTGGTACTGCTTGGACAGGAATTATTGCTTTCTATTTTGGTTCTAGTGCT
>Ga0194038_1000320_pt1 | contig 20943 bp, 33 predicted proteins | sample JunL226m_MetaG_FD_148630 | JGI IMG/M metagenome (GOLD analysis project Ga0194038, IMG submission 148630) | Anoxic zone freshwater microbial communities from boreal shield lake in IISD Experimental Lakes Area, Ontario, Canada - Jun2016-L227-6m | ecosystem: Environmental > Aquatic > Freshwater >... | reverse complement strand
CTCTTTGTGGTCAAGCTGTTACAAGTAAAGATGGAAGGATGCCAAACATTCTTCCACTTCCCTATAAAAGAAAAAAATATAATTATAAATTAAAGATAAATAAAAAGTCGAAAGATTATACCCAAATATATTATCAATACTATTCTGAAAAAGGGGCAAACAATGAGTGAACTATCCGAATTATCCAAAAACTATGCTACAGACAAATATACGATTCATTGTTATATTGATGAACTGTACGAAAAGATATTTCCAGCTAGAAGATACTCAGCTAAAAAGGTTCTTGAAATCGGGGTCCACAATGGGGATAGCATAAGATTGTGGAGAGATTATTTTGTTAATGCAGAAATCTATGCCTTAGATGTTACTGAGTGTGATTCTATAAAAAACTCAGAAAGAATAGTTCATATTGTAAATGATGCTTATAACAAAGATGTTATAGACTCTCTTCCAAATGATTTTGATATTGTTATTGATGACGGCCCTCACTCACTAGAATCTATGAATATATTTTTAAAAGAATATTCAAGTAAAATAAATTCAAATGGTGTTCTAATTTTAGAGGATATTCAATCTCCTCAGTTGCTAGAAACATTAAAAGAATCCACTCCAGAACATCTTAGAAGTAAAATTCAAGTTTTTGACCTAATAAAAGTAAAAGACAGATACGATGATCTTGCCATAGTCATAGACTTATTTTGAAAACCCTATCTTCTTTTCTTCTTTTGTTTTTGCGTAATTTTCTTCATTGTTATTGTATATCTCGGCCAGAGTCATTGGTGCATTGGCTGTCTTCTTGATTCCAAGTTTCTTCAATAATCTATTGCTGTTCTCAATCGACAATGGTTCAAAATGATGTTCAAGAATAAGTCTGCCTTTACGCAATAGGGCACCATCAATTTTCTCTCTGTCTGTATTAAAAGTTGCTATTACCAATACATTCAAACAATCTCCCAATATTCCATCGGTTACGTTTAGAATGTTGCTGATTGCTTCATTGTCCTGTGTTTCTCTGCTTCTGAGCGCCTTTTCTGCATCCTCCAATAAGAGAATGCAATTTCTTTGTCCCATGATGAAACTGAGGAAATCCGGGCTTGTTAATTGCTCTGCGGCAGCACTGCTTATGTATATAATTTTTCTTGTAGTTTCACGGCTAAGATATTTTATAAAAGTGCTCTTTCCTGTTCCTGGAGCACCATTAAACAAAATTAAGCCATTCTTATTGCCGTCAAGACACTCTGCCACCTTCTTGTATTTTTCTGCAGCTTCTTTTCCATAGTTTAATTCTAGATCTATTTTTTCTTGTGGAAACTTTATATCAAATTTTTGTGTTGATAGCATACCGTCCATAGAGCAAAGAAGGTGGATATTGCTATTCTGCTTAGTGTCTGCAGAATATTCTATATTTTTCTTTATCTCTTTTAATGTCTTGTCATCTGTGTATAGAATTTTCCCAACATATTCATTATTATCTTTTTCTTCATCTTCATCTTCTTCCTCTATGCCGAAATCCAGATTGTTTAATATGCTTGCTTTTTTAGACAAAGATATCATTGCATCTTTATATTCAAAGCACAACTCGGCAGTTGTGCTGATCTTTTTGTTTTTTTCCAATTTCTCAAAATTATGAATATAAAATCTTTTAGCACCTAATTTTTCAAGGTTCTTTATTGTTTCTGGTTTTATTGGAATTCGAATCTCTAAAACACATGGCTGTATATTTTTATGAAAAACATAATAATAATACAGGTTCATGTTTGTCCCGTATTCATTTGGCGGAATTTTCGTCGCATATGGTCGATAATTTTTTTCCACAATATTTTCCATTTCTATTTCATCTCGCATTTTTGCCATGTGGTGATCTTACAAGAAATGTAAAATTCTTTCAAGTGCAAATCCAAACTTTTTTCGTCTCACTTGACAACCGCCCCACCACATCTAGAATGTCCTCTCCCAAGCAACCGATTATCAGAGATCTTGTTTCTTTCTGGTACGGTTGGACCAAGGAGAGTCCTCGGAATATTAAAATAATAGAATTATAAGGCATTGAAATGCAACTTGAAAAGAAGTTCTTTAATACAAATAGCATCATAACTGAAGAAGACAGGAATCATTTCAAAAATTTGGTCGATCCAGACAATAAAATGTCGCCCTTTTACGGATTTGTGGGCAACCGTAACGCTATATCAAAGCTTTCGATTATTGCTTTTGATGCTCTCCAAAAAGAGAATCACCTGTGCAGAGACATCAGCCTCTGTATTACAGGCCCAGCAAGCAGCGGTAAAACCTCTTTGGTGAGGAAGTTTGCCAAAGTATTGCAGCTTCCTCTAATTGAAGTCAGCCCTAGAAGCATTACGAATTTGAGTGATCTGGCTGAACAAATTTCTATTTCTTTGGACAAAGAAAATATTCCTCTCGTTGAACAGTCTCAGGGAAGCAATTCTTACGAGCTTCCTCCGTGTATTATTTTCATTGATGAAGTTCATGCCTTAAGGAATAATGTGGTTCAGGGGCTTTTGAAGGCCACAGAAACCAAGGATGCTGTTTTAACTACTGAATCAGGCATCTATATTGACTGTTATAAGGCTTGTTGGATTATTGCCACAACAGACATAGGTAAAGTATTTGATGCCTTCAGATCGAGATTTAGCGGCCTAGAGCTCAAATATTTGACTAAGAAAGAAATTGGTCAAATAGTTCATCATAACTTTCCAGAACTACCCCGAGATGTTTGTGATCTTATTGCTCATTATAATTCTAAAATACCAAGAAAAGCATTAGAATTTGCAAAATATATGAAGCTTCATCGTTCCATGAACAATCTTTCTTGGGAAGATACCGCTAAAAATATCGCTACGAATGAAGGTATTGACGAATACGGGATGCACGAAACGCACCTTGCCATTCTGAAATATTTGAATAAATACAAGACTGTCGCCATGAAGAGGCTCCAGTACCTTTTAAACAAAAAGACGGAAGAAATAGACAAATACATCCTTCCTTGGCTCTTGGCAGACTCTGAAGATCAGCCTAGTCTTGTCTATGTGACCCCCAGAGGTCTAAGATTAACCAAACAGGGCCGCAAGGAATTGATCAAAAGAAACCTTGTGGAAAAAAAAATTAAAGAAGTTGCATAGTATATAAGTTGATGCAATTCCGAGAATACCTAGAAATGGCAAGTTTTACCTTGCCTCATAAACTTAAAATAGGACATAACATTGTCTCTGCCATAGACATGCAGTTTGAAAAAGCTCCTGCTACTGTCAATGGTGATGGTCATGTTATGAATCAAGGTTCTAAATTTATAGCCAAAATTCCACGGTCTTCAGATTATATTTCTTATGATGGACAAGGAAGTAGTGAATTTGTTAAAAAAGATAATCTATTAGATTATATTAGAGATGGTTATCATAAAATATCAGATAATTGGTGGAAGAAAGCAAACTTTATAGCAAATGAGGGTGTTGGAAGTTTCAGTGTTGTAACATGCAAAGATTTAAATAATCCTAATTTTCAAATTTGGGGCGCACTTTCAGATTTGAAATGTAAAAACAAAAAAAAGCTTAAATTAAACAACCTTATTGACAAAAAATAAATTCTCTCATATACTGATCTTCTTCAAAGGAGGAATGTTTATGGGACCAATGCTTGAAGGTCTGCATATCTGCAGAAAACAAAAACAATCACCAAATGTGGCACTGGCTTTAGTTGCTGCGATGATGTGTGGTAAAGACTTGGCATCAGACCAAGAACTGATGGACTATTGTGAAAAATGGATGGAAGAACACGGTAAAATAACTTACAAAAAAATATTTGACTTTGTCCAAAAACTAGGTTATGAAAGAGAGATTGCTGAAATTTCGCTGTGTTTCGACTGGTCGCCTGATTTTGATCCGAACTGTTGAACCTTTGCCTTCGTATTGTGATAGTCATAAGAATTCGCCCCTTCTAGGAGACTCGCCGGTGTGAAATAATAATATAACAAATTAGTTTTATAATATTGACTAAGAATGGAAGTTTTAGCCAATTTTAAATTTTAACGGACTATAGTTTTCAACAAAGAGTTATTACAATGAAAATGAGAGATTATATTAACAACGGCTTCGAAAATAGAGAGAAGAAATTGGATAAGATTCCCGCCTTCCAGTTGAATAAGTTCCAGAGTGAGTTTAACCTTAGTTTCAACCAGGAAATGGCTAAGATGTTAGCTGATGCCCTATTGAATAACGAGGATGCTATTCAAAACAGGGGTCGTAATATTCCGCCACCCTTGTTTGCTCTTCTAACTAAACTGGAAGATATGCAAAAGAGTAGATTCTTTGATGATGGCGGTGGATATGATCGTGATGAACGTGATTACCGAAATTCTAATCAAAATCAAGAAAAAGAATGTTCTTCTAGATAATTTGTAATTTTAAAAAATATGTTTTTTAAAACGCTGGAGAAATCCAGCGTTTTTTTTTGCTTGCATACAATGAAGTAAGTGATATAATATATTCACACACGAAAGGTGAAATATGTCACACAACAAAGAATACAGAAAAGAAAAAGCAATTGAACGTCAAGAACTAAGGAGCAAGAGAAGTCATTCTGATCAACTTGCTGTCTTGGATAAGATGTTTGGTGTAGGTTTGGGTGCAAAAAAAGAGCGTGAGCGTCTGGCCTCAATTATCAGCAACAAAAGTAAGCCTAAAAAAGAAAAAGAACCAGAGGTTGCTTCTGATGAAAAACCAAAGAAAAAGAAAAAGAAGGATCAAGATCGTTGATAATTTGTTAACAAAATTTATTTTGTTCATATATAATGTATGATTAGTTTTAAAGATTTTATCAATCAATCACCTTCTCCTATGGAATTGATTCAAAAAGTTAAAGTTAGTGAAAACTTAAAATATCACTTAGATAACAAAATATCTCTCTCGGAGAATGTCTTTCGGCTTTATAGCCAATCATATTTCGATCTCATAAAAGAAGTGAGAGAGTTATATGAGAATGATATGATATCTATAAACGATGATGATTTTGAATTAATATCCAGCGATATTGGCGAGACAGCCAATTATAATGGTGAAATTATTTATTTGGATTGCCCTGTAGTTGATAATGAAATCAACGAGGCAGAATATAAGGGTAAAAAAGTTCAATTGGGAAAGCCTCATAGAACTCCTGGTGAGAATAAAAAGTTTGCTGTTTATGTCAAATCGTCATCAGGGAATATAAAGAAGGTTCGTTTTGGAGATCCTAATCTAAAAATTAAAAACAATAACCCAGCCCGTGCCAAAAGTTTTCGTGCAAGACATAAATGCTCTGAAAAGAAAGATCGAACCAAAGCTGGTTATTGGTCATGTAACATAGCAAGATTTGCTAAATCTGTCGGCCTAGTTAGCTCAAGGACATGGTAATGGAATTTCCTTTTGAAGAAAAAAAAGTTAATCCCAATACATTTGTCAGAACCTTCAAAGAAGATGTATTGGATGATGATCTACAATGGCATTATGATGAAGAGGATCGGATAATTGAGTGCAATCAAGACACAGATTGGATGTTTCAGTTCGACAATGAACTACCAGCTCAAATAACAGGTCAGATATTTATCCCAAAAGATAAGTGGCACAGACTAATAAAAGGAAATAAAGACCTGTCATTGGTTGTGAAAAAGAGTCCCCTCTGAAAATTTTTGCCGTGGGGTTGACAAGCCAAAAAAACCTGCTATTTTCTCTTTGCCCTCCATAAGGGGGATGTTTCTTTCTGGTACGGTTGAGTCGTGCCTGCGGGGGGTCGATTTTGGAAAGGATTCCGATTCCTGCTCTTTTCGGGCAGAAATAAATACCATAAGTTTCTCTCTGGTACGGGTTGGTCAAGGGATGGCCGTTTCTACAATAAAGGACAAATAAATAATGTATTATATTTTTACCGACAAAGAAAACAAGCATCTTTTGCGAATCGAAAAGACTCGTGGACGAACCAAGAGCGGATTCACTCAGAAAGATGATGGCAACTGGTATAAGATTGTCACGCCTGAAGAACTCGATATCGTTATCAGTTCTAAAATCACAAATTTTGATGAGATAGAAGATGAGTATGAAATTGGCAAGCCTAAAGATTGCTCTTTTCAATCAAGAGTATTGAGTGAAGGTAGAATCGAAGGCGGAGTATTTTATCCTAAGCCTGATCCTTCCTATATCTCTGGTGATAATGTATCCAATCTTTTTAAGAACTTGGATAGGCTTAGTGAGGTATCTCCTCAAAATATTCGTTTGGTCGGCCCTCATGGTTGTGGCAAAACCGAGTTGGCTATCCAATACGCAGCACAATATGATATGCCAATTCTTATTATGGATTGCGCTAATCTTCGTGAACCAAGGGATTGGTTTGGTCACAAGACTGCCAAGGATGGTTCTGTCTTTTGGAAAGAAAGCCAATTTGACAAGTGCATCACAAATGGTGGTCATGTAATTCTTTTGGATGAAATAAATAGAACTTCTCCAAACGTTCTTAATACCTTGCTTCCATTGTTAGACGATAGGAGATTTACCTATCTGGAAGAAAAAGGGGATATTATCAAGGTGGGCAAAAAGACAGTAATTTTTGCAACCATGAATGAAGGTGCGGGATATACGGGAACTTCTAGTATAGATTTTGCACTTGAAGATAGATTTCCAAGAATTATCGAACTTAATTATCTTTTGAATAGCCAAGAAGTCGAGCTTCTTTCTAATAGGACTGGTATTTCAAAGTCTGATGCTAAGAAGTTGGTAGATATAGCAACTTCTGTTAGGAAGAAAAATATGGGTCTTGATGCTTCATTTTCTAAGAGCATTAGCACAAGGCAGCTCATATCAATTGCTCAGGATTTTGTTGTCGGAGGAGTTCCCACTCTGGAATATACCTTGACTAACCACTTTAACAGTGAAGGTGGCCGGGAGAGTGAACGTGCTGCTATTCTTCAAATGATTCAAGGAAAGTGGGGCAATTAATATGGAATATAAATATTCAAAATATAATTACTCTCCCACTAGTATCTGGACAAAGAAACTGGGGATTTTTGACGATCAGTCAAAGACAACCGACAAGAAAAATAAATGCTTATCTCTCTTAAGGCAATTAAATAGATCCGCCAACATAATTCTCAATGATGGAGAGAATGAAAAAAATGTAAAGGTGTCATTTAGCAACGGAGAAGAATCAAATAATATTTGCAAAAATGATATCTTCATCAGCCCGGATGCTTTTCTCAATTCTGATGACGAATTTATAGCAGATGCACTTACCGGCAAGGTTTTATTGGCAACTCAACTCAAAAGGTCTGTAGACAAAGATACTTGGAAAAAAGTCAAGCTCAAATTAAAAAAATCTAATTTCGATGCTTGTAAAAATATCTGGCAGGCGATAGAACAGTTTGTTGCAAGAGAAGAAGTTTCAAAGAATTGGGAAGGTTTTATTCCCTACTTTGCAAAGCATTCTGAAAACTATGTCTCTAAAAGAGATGAAGTTCAAAATAAGTTGAACAACACCTTTAACATAGAAGACTTCTCTTCCATGTTTTCTTGGAACATTCTTTTCTCTGAGAATCCATTGAATATTCCGAATCAATATTCTGAAATATATAATCAATGCAAAAATCTTCTCGATATAAGCAATCTATCTGCGAAAAAAAGATGGGAATTTAGCGAAAAAGTCATCAATATTGCAAAAAAGTATTTCGAAGAATGCCCAGGAAAATCATATTCTTCTGATAACCCTAAACCAGATGATAATGATTCAAATGATTCTCCTCAAGATGAAGAACCAGACGATAATGAAGAACCAGACGATTCTTCTAGTCAAAAGTCGAGCGAGAAACCTTCTGAAGAATCAAATTTTTCTGGCTCTGGCTCTAAGCCGAGGCTGAGCGATTGTGAGATAACGGATGATGAGCTTTTTGGTTCTAAGGTTAAAAATAAAAGCTTTTCTGAAGCCAAAGATCTTGATATAGAGTCTCAACAAGAAGAAGACTATGTTTGTCGTATTTTTGAGAGTGGTGCCTCTCCAAAGGTTCCAAAATTTATTTTTAGAAATGAAAATAATAAAAATCCTCTTTTGAGGGCAGAACATCTAAAGTCCTTCAAAAAAGAGATTCAGGCAATTAGCAAATGTCTCTTGTTCAGAAATACAGATTGTACTATTGAGGATTATGGACACGAGAATGGCGATATAGACGAGAACAACCTTCATAAACTTTCTTATGACGACTACAGAATATATTCTCAAAGGACAACGAAATCCAAGAAGAGTATTGCAATTTGTTTGCTAGTTGATGAAAGTGGTTCAATGACGGAACGAAACAGGATAGGCAGAGCTAAAGAAGTGGCTTTTGTCCTGTCGGAATCCATGAAGTCGATAAACGGTCTAAAGGTTTGTGTGTATGGGCATACTGCACAAACTTCAAATAAAGAAGATATTGAGATTACTTGTTATAAGACATTTGAACAACAAGATACTTCAAGCATTTTTAAAATGGATGCCAAGCAGCAAAATTTAGATGGTCATGCCATCAAGTATGTTGCGAAAAGATTTGCTGAAGATTCTTTAAATTTTGATAAAAGAATTATGTTTGTTATTTCTGATGGGGAACCAGAGGGATACGGTTACTCAGGTGCATCGGCAATTAAACATACTGGAAGTGTTTGTGAATTTTGTCGCAAAAAATTATCTGTTGATATAATTGGTATCGGTATTGACAGTGCTTTTTCAGAAGCCACTGCCGATAAATTATATGGAAAAAACAAAAGTATTGTTTTGGATAATGTCAAGAAATCTTTGGGGGTTATGTCAAGATACATAAGACAGATAAGCCTAAAGATGTAAAAAAAATACTTGACAACCCAAAAAAACAAAAGTATATTGTTAGACTTCGGTTCTGTTAGTTTTGTTTTATTTTTTTAATTAGGAGATGATTTATGTCTAAGGACGGCAGAGGGCGGAAAGAGCATGAGTTGAAAAAGATTTGTCGGGAGCGAATTGATGTTCGTAATGCCCTATTTCAGTTGGCATTGTCTATGAGCCGCATGACTGATTTGGTGGAACATATTGTTTCCAATGGTATCAACGTCAAGACCGAGACTATCAAGGTCAAGACTATCAGCGTTCCCACTCTTACCAAGATTTTGGGGGAACACGGCCACAGCAGGCGGCAGGGGCGACCAAAGGCGGCCTCTTGGGTCAACAACCCACAGGCCATCAAAATCGTTGCGGATGTTCTCAGGAATCACGGTCTTCATAAAGGTCGTGAAAAACTTCTTGAGGAAGGAATTGATTACAAGAATGAGAGTGGCGAAAATGAGCACTATTCTTTTGTTGGTGGTAATGGCAAAAAACTTTTGAGTATGACAACTCTCAAAGAAATTGCCAAAAGTAATGGTATCACCTTTGCAGTTGGCCCTAAATCATCAGCATCAACATCTTCAGTTATTGAAAATCGATATGAAGAGGATGAAGATGAAGAAGAGGAAGAGGATGAAGATAAAGATGAAGATGAAGATGATGACTCTTCGGATGATGATGAAGAAGATGAAGAAGATGAACTGGATGACGGACTAGATGACGAAGACGATGAAGAGTTCGATGATGACGACGAAGAAGAAGATGATGAATAATACTGTCGAATTCATCGGGAATAGTATTGTCCCCTAGCTCTCAAAGTTTCCTTCTGGTACGGTTCCATCTTGTTACTCCCCTCCTCCCTGTCTAGAATGGGGAGGAGGGGAGTTTTTTGAAAGGCATTTATGAAAAAGAAAATCATCTTCTCGGACATTGATAGGTTGACCAAAAAGATAAAAAGGATCACTCTTGATGTTAACGAAGACTTCACTTCGAATTTGAATCAGAAATTGTCAGCTCTTTTCGAAAGAGACATAAGCATAGACGATGCTTTGTCTACTGAGTTTAAAAAGATGATAACAGAAGCAGAGATTCGTTCAATAATTTTAGAAAATCTCAACAGGACAAAAAGTGGAAAATACTCTTTAGCTGAAAAAGATCTAAAAAAATTCATGGACTTGTTCCGTGTAAGATTGGCAAGCAACATCGTCGTCTACCTAGTTAAAAACAATTATGTAGAACAAGCTTATGATGAAGAGGAAAACAACTTTTGTTTCTTTTAAATGAAAATAACTAAGATAGATCTTCATATTAAAATCGATCTTCTATCTAGACTAGATTATTTGAAAGAAAATATAGTTGGTGTCAAGCAACCTAATTGGTATGCGGCTAGCTATGACAACAGTATTGTAATGGCTGGATATCTTGTTGATGAATTAGCCGAAACAGATTTGCGTAACTTTATTGAAGATATAATCAGAAAGGATTTTGACGAGGAAATAAAATTCTTGATATTTGCGGAAAATCGCTACTCATTTGAGTTAATAAAAGACGCTTTTAGCAAGAATTACACGATTAGGTGCCTTAAAACTGAAAGTAAAATTTGGAGAATTTGGAAGGAATTTCATAATATCGAGGCTCAAGATTGTGTAAAAATGATAATGAATAGTTTCAACCTAATGGAGAGAGAATTTATTTTGGGTTCTTTTACTAAATGAACAAACAAGAATATATCCATCTTGCAAGCAAATTTTCAATCGATCAAATGCTTGGAGAGTCTTATTTGATGGACATGAATGAAATAGATCAATTCATCGACTCATCAGATAACACAATTAAGATGATTAATTTGGCTCTTAACGAAGAAGGAGTAAGTAAGAAAATGCTGAAGACTGCTTTAGAACATTCTCTTATATTTATAATGTCTTCAACTTCAAGGATGCTCAATATCAATCGTGCTGGTTCTTTGTATAAAAATAAACTTTAAAGAAAGGATTCTTTAACATGGAAGTTGCATTCCCTCTAGGAACTTTTGTTTTTCGCCCTGAGTTGGTTGGTGAAATAAATCCAGGTAGAAGCTACTATCCGACTATACAAGAAATCCATCAAAGATGTCTAGAAATAAGAAGCAAGTGGTCTAGCAAAGAAGCGGAAAGACGTAGCCCCAAATTTATAAGCGAATGGTCTTGTACAACCTATTCTGAATCAGATGTTGAAGGATTGATGGATTAATTCATATGATAAATCTTAGAGATGTTCTTTCAATCCCAAGTGTTTCAAAAAGAGAAGATCGAGTAATAGAATTCGTATTAGATTTTTGCCAGAAAAATAATCTGAATTATCATATCGATGAAAAAAGAAACATTTATGTACAAAAAGGTTCTGTAAATAAAGATGAGTATTTTCCATGTGTGATTAGTCACATGGATACAGTCCACAGTGATCAAACTCATCTTGTGGATAAAAATATTAATCTTAGTATTCTTGAATTAATCTCAGAATTTTCTGATAATGTGCCTGTATTAGTTGCCTATGATCCTATTACTAAATTAAAAACAGGTATAGGTGGCGATAATAAATGTGGAGTATATGTCTGCTTGAGGTTGTTGGAAGAATTAGAAAATATAAAGATTGCATTTTTTGTTGAAGAAGAAATCGGAATGCTTGGATCATCTTCTTTAGATCACAATTTCTTCGAGGATGTAGGATACGCATTACAACCTGACGCTCCCACCAATAATTGGTTTAGCAAAACTTGTAGCGGTCACAAACTATGGACAGAAGAATTTTTCTCTGCTGTTGAAAATGTATTAGTTGATTACGATATAAACAATATCTCTAGAGACCCTTTTACTGATGTGGTTCAACTAAGAAAGCGTTTTGATTTCTGTTGTGCCGTTCTCCCTGTGGGTTATTACAACCAGCATTGCTCTGATGAATATGTTGTAGAGTCGGATACAAATAGTTGTGTAGAACTAGCCAAGGACATTATTAATAGCCTGGGCAATAGAAAGTTTGAAATAGAGAGATCTTATAAATGAAAGAAGTTTCTTTTTGGTACGGTAGAAGGTCATGGAAATAGACGTAACAAAAATTTTGACCAAACTTTTAATTGACGCCTGTAGAAATTCTTTAGAAGAAGATAAATTTGGCTCAAGAGGATATCACATAGAGTCTATTTTCATGGATAATGAAACTAGTCCTTGGGAATTCACTGTAAAATACTGGGAAGATGAAAGCACGAGACCATCTAAGGTCAAATATAAATTGGATTATTTTCAGACTATTGATATGTTGACTCGTGCCATATCAAGAAAAATGAATGTTGCAGACTTTGCAGAATTCACTAATCCCGCACAACCTTGAGAAAATTCTTGTTGACAAGTTTCTGTTTGCCGTCTACATTTTTGTAGTGTTCTGTTAGTTTAACCAAAGGAGATACCTCAATGACTGATAGTGTCGAAAAGTCCGAGACGCCCAAGATCAATAAGACGGGCATGATTCGTGATATTATTGCCAAGAATCCTTCTGCAATGCCCTCTGACATCGTCAAGGAGCTTGCTGAGAAGGGCATCAAGGTCACTAACTCATTCGTGTCTGTGACCAAGAGCAGGACTAAAAATCCATCCAAGAAGAAGGTGGCTATTGCGGCTGGCAAGCGTCGTCGCAAGGCTCCTACTTCTAATGTTCTTTCTGCAAAGAAGGCTCGCCGTGGATCTAATCGCCGCCACAACAATCAGCCTCAGCCCATGATAGAGAATATGCTTCTTGTCAAGGGGTTGACCGAAAAGATGTCTATCGATGACATTATCGCCGCCGCAAATGCAGTTAAGAAATTGTTTTATTGATGATGAATAACGGGGAGTCAATAGTGGGATACTATAAGATCCACTATTGACTCCCGTTTTATCAATTTTTTATTTATTCAAATAATACTAGGAATATGATCATGGATGCAACCGTTGATATTGCAAGCAAAGCTCAAACATACTACCTGTTCTTGCTTACTGGTTTAGATTCAAGAAATTGCAATCTAGGTAAAAAAGAATGTGGTGAATTAATTGCTTTGTGGAAAGACGGCAGTGAAGAAGATCGAGAATTTGTTTACGACTTTTTGGTCGTAAAGAATGCAGTTGTTCGTCGTAAAAAGAAAATTCCAAAAAATACAAGGAAGAAGAAGGTTGTTATGAATACTAATAAGTTCAGTCGTAAAGAAACTTATGATAAGATTGACGGTTTTATTAACTCCAATAAAAGTTGGGATGAAATTGTTCAATTTTTGAACAAGGAAGGACACTCCACCCCTAGAATTAAAGTTGGGGGATGGAAAACTAAGAATGCATATGATTTCTATCGTAAAATTCGAGACGGCCATAGAAGTTATCGACCTGAGCGGCCAACTGGAGTTAGAAAGGTTCATCAGGAGCGAAGGATTGAAATGTGCAAGCTTTTGAATAGCGGTAAGACTATTAAAGAGATTTCTGCTAAGTTCAATATCTGTGAAGTAGCAGTACGCAGTGCAATCAAGACTGCTTTGCGTAAGGATGAAGCTGTGGTGAATGTTGACCATGGTTTTAGGACAAAATCTACAAAGAGAACTAAGAATAAGAACAAGGTCTTAGTTGCTGCTTCTGCTGCTGTTTCTGTTCCTAAGCCTAATTTTCCGAGTTTTGCGATTTCGGAAATGAAGAGTGTTTTGGATAGCATCTTAGACTCTAATATGGACAATAATTCTAAGGTTGCTATTATCAAAACGGTATTGGGTCACAAGGCATAGTTTTTGTGTAACACGGTTTGGTGTTCGTCCGTTAAAACACCTTTGTTTGTAGCGGTAATTATATGATAGAATTAGATGGCGGATTCCCTATTTACATCCTTGATGATGATACAATTTTATACATCGAAGAGGATTTGAACCATGTAGATTATTGGCACGATATTGTTTCTAAGATAGTTGCTGATAAGCATGGAATCCTGCGAAAAAGACTTCTCAATCTTCCTTACTGTCAAAGAAGAGCAAGGGTTATAGGAAATAGCTTTTATTGCGGAGAAAAAATTACAAAAAAACTTATCAAAAAGATAGAGAAAATTCTGAATAGAAAACTGAAATATATTTATGATGAACATGAGACCAGGTGCGAACTCAATGTTGCGGAGTTCAATGGGCTTAAAAACCCATGTCTACAATAACATACCTGTCTTTTGCTTCTAGTATGTTATCTTGAAAATCTGATAGTTCTATTCGATAGAAACGTTCTAATTTACTTAAAGCTCTGAATAAGCTGCTGAGTTTATAATGTTCTTCTATGTTGTTTTTGCTGTATTGATCTAAAATTTCTTTTTGTTTTTTTTGTAAAGTTGAGTCTAACCAATCTGCGGCTAATTCAAATTCCCCGTTCAGGCTTAAATCAAAAAAATCGCCGGTCGTGTATACCATTGAAGTTCCTATGATTTTTTCTACAATAATTGCAAGAGAGTTCAATTCCGGTAGATCTTTTATTAAGGTGCCTTTCCTATCCCATGGAAATGCTTTCACTATATTCGGACTATCAATTTTTTGAGACTTAATAATGTTCTTGATATCTTCCTTGTGAGAAGTTATTTTAATGAGTAGGTTTTTATCTGTTGGATGTTGGTAGAGTGTCGCAAAACTACCTTGGCTGAATTTTATGAGAGGCTTGTTAAATCCCAATAGACTGCTAACATCAGACTTCTGAGTTTTATCTCTCTGTGAGAACATTTTCTCATCGTCGTATTTTGCCTCTCTGAACATCCAATCTTTAAAAAACATAATATTTTATATATGAAAACAGAAATCAATTATTTTAGAAAAAGAGTGGAGCTGTATTTTGAGTCGGAATACAGCGACTTTTCCATCGAAGAGTCTATAGACAAAATTCTTGAAATAGAAAATAAGCCCAAGGAATATTGGTTAAAAAAAGTAGATAAGGTAATCAAGGTTTATTCATCGGCAAATAAACACCCCACAGATGCTGCCTCTTTTATAGCAAGCCTCTTCAGACCCAGATTGAAATCTCTAATCAAAGAAGTTTAAGTTCATGATTCTCAATAAAATAAAGAAATTATCCGATCTTCTCAAAGATACGTCATCAAGTTTAGGTAAGGTAAAAATACTTAAAACTCATCTTGAAGATGACGATCTTAAAAAATTAGTGATGTATGTTTATAATCCATACTACCAATTTTATGTTTCAAGTAGTGCTTGCGAAAAGAACAGTTCACTAAAAGGTAAGTATTTTAGTGATATTTTTGAACTACTTGATAATCTAAGAAAAAGGACTATCACAGGCCATGACGCAATCGCTTGTGTAAATTCTTTTATTGAAAAAAATCCTGATCACAAGGAAATTATTTACAATATTTTAGATAAGGATCTCAAAACCAGAATAGCTGAAAAAACTATTAACAAAGCTATTCCTGGTCTTATGCCTGAGTTTGAAGTTGCTCTTGCCGAGAATCATGAGAAGGATTTAGACTTCACATCCAAAGATTATTACGCCTCCAGGAAATTGGACGGGGTGCGCTGTATCGTTGTTGTAGATGAGCATGGAAATGCAGCCTCTTACAGTAGAGAAGGCAAGATCTTTGTCACTCTCTCTGTTCTTGAAAAAGAAGTTCAGAACCTAGGTCTAAAGAACGTTGTTTTGGATGGTGAGCTTTGTATTTTCAAGGATGGTATCGAAGACTTTCAGGGTATTATGAAATTAATCCGGAAAAAGAACTATTCAATTCCTTTTCCTGTTTACAAGATATTTGATTTTCTTAGTGCTGAAGAATTCTATAATAAAAAGGGTGAATTAAACCTCGAAGATAGATTGGCTCTTCTTGAGAAAAATATACCTAAAGACAATAAGTTTCTTCATATCCTGCCTCAAGAAATTGTAAAAGATGATGACCACTTCAAGAAGCTCTTAAAGGAAGCCGATGACAAAAATTACGAAGGATTGATGCTTCGACTAAATTCAACATACAAAGGCAAAAGAACAAAAGAGTTATTGAAATGCAAGACATTCTTTGATGCTGAATATATTGTGAAAGATGTTGAATTCGGTCCTATCCATCAGGTGGTCGATGGAAAAGAGATTGAAGAAATAATGTTGAGTTGCGTGTTAATTGAACACAAGGGGTTTACTGTAAGAGTAGGCAGTGGGTTTGGCGTGGAAGAAAGAAGGGAGTATTATAAAAATCCTGAAAACATTATTGGAAAGACAATCACTGTTAAATACTTCGCAGAATCAACAAACCAAGATGGCGGGATTAGCTTGAGGTTCCCTGTTTTCAAATGCTTGTATGATGGAGAAAGAGATGTCTAAATATGGAGTTTGTTGTATTGTTCTTTCTTTAGAAGAAAATAATCCCCCAAAGAAATTTCAAAGAATGACCTACAAAAAGTTCAGTCAAACTCCTAGAAAAGACGCTATAACTGAGCTAAGTAAGAGAATACTCAACAATATTGATGTTACATTTAATGCTATAAAGTATTGCAAGGAACACAATTTTAATTATAGACTAAGTAGCGACTTGTTTTCCTTGATAACTTATAATAAAGCCGATTTGTCACTGGATCAGCTCCCTGACTACGAAAAAATAATTGATCTGTTCAAGCAAATCAAAGAATATAATTCTGTGAACAATGTCAGGATAAGTCTACATCCCGATCAGTTCAATGTCCTCGCCAGTAAAGATGAAAATGCCTTGGCAAGGACAATTAAAGAATTGAATTTCTATAGCTGGGTTATGGATCAAATTGGCTGCTCGGCTAATTACGACTCTCCGATCAACCTTCACATAAACAATAATGAAGATAGTTCCGAAGAAATAATTGATAGACTCTCTTTTGGACTTGATTTATTGGATAATAACTGCCGCTCTAGACTAGTCATTGAAAATGATGATAAAACAAAATGTTGGAGTGTGAAGAAATTAGCAGAATTTTATTATAAAAGATTTAAATCTCCAATTACTTTTGATTTCCTTCATCACAAGTGTCATTCCGATGGCTTGTCGGAAGAAGAAGCATTTAATATCTGCCGTTTTTCTTGGGGGGATTTTGAGCCTTTATTCCACTATAGTGAATCTAGGGAAGGTAAAAACATAAGAGCTCACGCAGATTACCCCTCTACTGTCCCCAATTTATATGATAGTGATGTTTCGATTGACTTTGAATTCAAAATGAAAGAAAAAGCAATAGAGAGGTTCCTAACTCTCTGATGTTTCCTTTTGGTACGGTTATCAAAATGGCGACGGGAATGTGGCATCTTTAACGTAAACTATGTTTAAAAATATTTTCTTGATATTCTTGATCTTGCCTTTCTCTGTATCATACTCTCAAGATAATGGGGGCAGGATCACAGTATCGCATGATGACGTTGGCTATCTGAATACTATTGAGGAAATTTGCGATGCAACTAATTCCGAGGATGTGAGCAAGTATCTTTCCCTCCTCGTTGGTTCAACAAAAAAGCAGAAAAAAAATATTGCATTATTTTTTATGTCCAATAAGATTAATATGAAGGTTTTGGACAAAAGAGTAATAGAAGATCGAGAAGATTTTGCTGAACTGGTTGTTGAATACAAAATTACTATCAATGATGATAGTTTTATTATTGTAGCTTTGATAAAGATGAGAAGAATAGAATCTGATTGGAAGTTGCTCAAAGAATCGGTAGTTAGTAAAAAATTGGAATCTAATTGCAGAAGTGGCCGTTGCGGCATTCAAGATGAGCCTGTTTTTAATGATGAACCCAAACCAAATTGTGCAAATGGTCAATGCGGAGTGCTAAGATTCAATTAGACTTTCTTCTATCTTCGTTTATTTCCATGGTTTGATTTGAATACTCATAGCTAATATTCGTCCAGTCACCAGATGATTCTATGAACAAGTCGTATAGATAAAATTTGTTTTCAAAAAACAAAGGCACAGAATTTGGAATTCTTCCATCTTTTGCTGTTAATGATTCTCCGCACAAAGGACCACCATTAATGGGTATTATACAGTTATGTTCTTCCATTGAATAACTGAGTTAAAAAAATAAAATAAGTTAATAAATAACTTCATGAAAGTTATTTGTCAAAACAACGATTATTATCCAGCGTCTTTAAAGGTTGGTGGAATTTACGAAATCTATCTTGTGAAAGACTCCACTTTTATAATAATTGACGAATTTTTTGAGAATCAAGAATATCCAAAAAATATATTTAAAATAAAAGAAGATTCTTGACATTTTAGCTGCGGGCTTTAAAATGTTGTGATGAACTTTTCTAAAGTAATAGAAATTAGTTATGCCTTGGCAGGCAAACACGCAGGAAATCATAGATGTCGCCATTTCAGCTTTATTTATGAAAGAAATACATTGATCTCTGTTGGCATGAATAGCCCAAAAACACACCCTTCAAACTTAAAATACAACTATATCAATAAGCAAAAAGATAAAATAAGCGATATTGTTGGTACGCACTCTGAGTTGAGTGCGGTTTTAAAATTGGGCTATGAAGATTGTAGTGGATTAACAATAATAAACACAAGAATCAATCGTAAAAACGAAGTTGACTATAGTCGCCCATGTGTAGGTTGCATGGATATGTTAACTCAACTAGATTTTAAAAGAATTTTCTATACAACTAAAGATAAGACGTTCCTGGAAATATGATCAATAAACTTATAGATGATGGTTATGTTAATGTAGTGAAACACCCTACTGATGAGTTGTTCATATACAATTATACCCCAAGAGCTCAATACGAAAATAAATGGGTAGAATATCCCGAGATCAGAAAATACAGAGGTTTGATATTAGATTCTTCTGGTAAAATAATAGGCAAGCCTTTTGATAAGTTTCATAATTTAGAGGAATACTCTGAGAATGGCAGCATCGGCAGATTGCCTGATTATAGTGATTTTGAAGTCTATGATAAATTAGACGGCAGCTTGGGTATATCTTATAAATATTCTGGCGGTGTTGCTATAGCCACTAGAGGTAGCTTTACATCAGATCAGTCCTTGTGGGCAACCAACTTTCTAAATGAAAATTACCCAGATTTTAATCCTCCTGATGATTTGACTTTTCTTTTTGAAATATTATATAAAAAGAATAGAATAGTTGTTGACTATGGCTACGAAGGACTAGTTCTACTTTCTGTTTTTAGAAAAGATCAAGAATTATCTAGGAAAGAAGTAGAAGTCATATCAAAAGAATATGGCTTTGAATTGGTAGAAAAATTTGATGGAATAAAAGACTTTAATAACATAAGAAATCTTTATGCAAGAGATAATGCTGAAGGTTTTGTGGTAAAGTTTGATAATGGACTGAGAGTAAAATTAAAATACAAAGAATACTGTCGATTGCACAAGATCGTCACAGGAATAAATTCTAAGATTATATGGGAAATGCTAAAAGAAAATAAAGACTTTGATGAAATCCTAGATCATGTTCCTGATGAGTTTTATGACTGGGTAAACAGCACAAAGAATAGTATTCAGGAAAGATATGAAAGTGTAATAAAGTCTGCGGAAGAAAAGAAAGAAAGTATCAAGGATCTAACTAGAAAAGAGCAGGCAGAGATTATACTTAGGGATTGCAGAAATTATTCCGGCGTGGTATTCTCTTTGCTTGACAATAGATTAGATAAAGCAAAAGAAATAAGCTGGAAACTAAGCAAGCCGGAAAATGATAAGCCGTTTAAGGAAGAACAGGGCTGAGATCAGAGGTGTTTATGATTGACGTCAAATCATGTCCACAGCCAGAGGACTTTGAGTTTTGGCTAAGTGTTCGTGGATTTAGTAATTATGAAAATTACTGTTTGGGAACTAAGCAAAAAATTTTAAGTGATCCTAAGTTTGCTTTTAAATACGCAGAAAAATTCGGCCCTCTTCCAGAAGAATGTGAGGCTGTTTTTCTTAAAAGTCCTGAATATGCTTATAATTATGCTTATTGGATAAAGAATAAAAGACTTTCTCCTAAACTTGAAAAAGTGTTCTCTAAATGTCCCAAGTGGGCTTATATTTATGCAAAAAAAATAATTAAGGGGAGGTTGCCCAAAAATATAGAAAAAGTCTTCTTGAAGTCCCCGGAATATGCATTACAATACGCCCAGCTTGTCGGCAGGCTGGAAGAGTCTTTAGAATTTGTTTTTCTAGAGGACTGCTATATAGCCTTAAGATATGCACAGCTAGTAATTGGAAAAGGGTTCTCTAGAAAGATGCACAATGCATTATTTCTTAAACTTTCTTTTGAAAAAAATGATGACTATCAAACAGTTTGTTTGGAGCAGTATTTTGAAGCGTTTCCACAACCAGGAGAATGAAGTGGTAATTACAAGAAAAGTGGGAGAAGCAGTTTTTAATAGGTTTGTATCAGAAGACGCTATTAGATTGGAAGCTTATCGTCTTTGGGAAAAGGCTGGCAAAGAAGGCAATAGCGAAGATTTTTGGTTACAAGCCGAAGATAAAATCAGAAATTACATCGAACAGAATGGTTGATTAGTTTTTTTGTTTAATTTAGACCTATATAAATTGTGCAACACAATACTTCTTTAACTCCAACCCCGACTCCGACTCCAATTAAATTTCCTGCGGGGAGTGAAGTCTATTCTTTACTTAAAGAAAAACATGGTTATTTAGAGAGGGTCGTAATCAAAAAAGCAGTTTATCAAAATCAAACCTATCTTTATAAAGATACTTGGAATGAAATATATTTTGAGGAAGATTTGCGTGAAATTCCAACTCCAACTCCAACTATCACACCAACATTGACTTTAACTAACACTGTCACTCCCACTCCAACACTTACTTATTCTTCTACTCCTGCCCTAACTCCTACCAAAACCCCTACCCTCACTCCTACCAATTAAAACATCTGCCGGTGGTTGGGACTCATCTTTTTTTTTTCTTTCTGGACTTTTTCTTTCTTTTGAGTACAGTTCACTGTCTTGGTGATTGATCGTGTCAAGAGAGGGTTAGAGTCTTATTGGGTTTTCCGCTGAAATGGAATCTTTTTAATCCTTTAAGTTTCTTTTTGGTACGGTTGTTTGCTGTGCGACAGTCCTCATGTGAGGCTGGCACAAACA
>Ga0194038_1000318_pt1 | contig 21031 bp, 24 predicted proteins | sample JunL226m_MetaG_FD_148630 | JGI IMG/M metagenome (GOLD analysis project Ga0194038, IMG submission 148630) | Anoxic zone freshwater microbial communities from boreal shield lake in IISD Experimental Lakes Area, Ontario, Canada - Jun2016-L227-6m | ecosystem: Environmental > Aquatic > Freshwater >... | reverse complement strand
GCGGGTAATATCGCTAATCAAATCCTGATTAAATCGCAGGAACCAAATTATTATAGAATTGATCAGTACACCTCTGCCAAGAATAATCCAGCGCATGATTTCTACAGTCTTGAGGGTTTAATTGTAAAGCCCCATTCATCGCCGTTTTTAAATCTTCATCCAATGTACCAATTTTGTTGTTGGTAATAACATCCACTGGGCCAGTGACTGGATACGCTGCGACGGGTATGCCGCTTGCCAAGGCATCTAGCATTACTATCCCAAACGTATCTGTGCGACTAGGAAATACAAAGACATCGGCTGCAGCCAAGTGTTCGGCTAAGGGTTCACCTGATTTAAAGCCAACAAAGACGGCCTCAGGAAATCGGGCTTTAAGTTCAATCAACTGAGGGCCATCACCAACAACGACTTTTGTACCAGGAGCATCCAAGGACAAAAAGGCTTCAAGATTCTTTTCGACAGCAACGCGTCCAACGAACATTGAAATAGGTCTAGGGTGGGGTAAATAGTTTTTATCCCTTGGATAATAAAACTCCGTATTGACGCCCCGAGACCAACGTACGATTTGATTCTTAAACCCTCTAGTAATTAAATCTGATTCCACTGATTGGGTTGCCACCATAATTTTTTTAGACGGTTGATGAAACCATTTCAAAAACCGATACCCTACAGACACTGGAATCTTAAAGCGCAAATTAACGTATTCTGCGAATAAAGTATGATACGAGGTAGTGAAAGACAAATTATGCTTTACGCAATACTTCCTACCTGCGATGCCTAAGGGGCCTTCTGTTGCAATATGAATGCGTTCGGGTTTGAACTCGTCTAACTGTCTGCTCAATTTTTTGTAACAGTTAAGCGCCAAGCGTATTGAAGGATATGTAGGGCAGGGTATTGTCCTAAATTGATCCGGTGTAATCATCTTAATGATGTGTCCAGATTGCTCCAGGGTTGAGCACGTGTTTGCGATAGTAGTGACTACGCCATTAATTTGTGGATGCCAGGCATCGGTGATAAATGCAATTCTCAGTGTCATAAATACCTCTGGTTTTATGTTCGATAAAGACTGGAGTATTAGCCCTCGTCTTTGTCTAAAATAAGCTGACTATTATTATTGTAGAAACTCAGAGTTTCGAATCAGCGTGAAGTGTTACCATCTGACTATGATAAAGAGTGATTATTACTTTTTAATGACTGGGAGAAATGTAATGATTGGTTTGGTTGGTTTATTGATTTAAAAGTAAATGTCTTTGTACAGTTGCCAGATTTTTAGATTACACTTACTGCTGCTTTCATATCAACAGGTTCTCAGCAGAGACTGTCTATAAAACAGCACAAAATCAGTTGTGAGCCAGCACAGGAGTCCTATTTCTTCATGTTTTTATTTGGCGCGATTAGTGCTGACTATTTTGGGTTCGAGAATGCCTCGATAAATCCATTTTATTAAACTATAGATGAGAATAAATGCATGAAAAAATCTAGCTTACTTGCTGGTCTGCTTGTTATGAGCGCTACAGTCGCTTTTGCAGCAGAAGAACCGCCAAAGCCACCTCTGGGTTTCTTTGTAACCAGCACAGGACTTGGTAAAGGTGCTGTTCTTGGCGGTCTGGCGGGCGCTGATGCACATTGCCAAAAACTGGCTACCGAAGTAGGTGCGGGCAATCGGGTCTGGCATGCTTATTTAAGTACTCAGGCAGAAGGCGACAAACCCGCAGTCAATGCAAGGGATCGTATCGGAAACGGTCCCTGGGCGAATGCTAAAGGCGCTATTGTTGCTAATGATTTGGCTCATTTGCATGGGGATACTGTAGAACTGGGGCAGTTGGGTAATAACGTACATCGTACGACCACGTTGACTGAAAAAGGTGATCAAATCAAAGGGGTAGGTGAAACAACTAACCAACATGACATTATTACTGGAACAAAACCTGATGGTAGGGCTTACACAGACAGTTCAGACCATACCTGCAAAAATTTCACCAGTAGTACAGAAGGCACCGTTCAAGTAGGTCACTCCGATCGAACTAACAGAGGAGCTACGGGGGGCAACGTATCATGGAACTCTACTCACGCAAGCCGTGGCTGTAGTCAAGAGAATCTGGTAAGCACCGGTGGTGCAGGTTATTTCTATTGTTTCGCTGCAGATTAAGTTAGTTTAACAGGTAAAGGTCGGCGCAGTAATAACGCTCGACCTTTTTTATGAAGTGACTCAACGTTGAATGCGCTCCACCTAGGCATTGGAAATTAAACAGGCTGATGGTTATAGCATCTTAACCAGTGCAGCAATAATAGCTATCTGACCAAGTGCCAAACCTAAACCCCATTTAATTAATCGATTCTCCATTTCTAAAAGATCGCTTTTTGTAGCTATTTGTGAATCCATTGCTTCAGAAAAAGCATCTCTCTGAGCTTCAGCAATAGCAGAGGCCTGATCTCTCGACATTCCAGCCTTTTCAAGCTTTTCGACAAACTTTAATGTATCAAACGTAATAGTTGCCATAACAAACTCCAGAAAGCTTCAATATGTAAGTAGTATAACAAATAGAACGGTCTACAGCATTTTCGTTCAGACAAAGAATTAAAGTGGTGACTACCAACTTCAGTGATGAAGCGATTTTACTTAGGCTTATTATCGCCAGGATACCAAAATTGGCTATGGCATTGTTCGCAAGCTTGCTCAACCCTACCACCCGCATCTTCAAGTTCTTGGACATTTTTTGCATCGATTGCAACCAGAAGGCCTTGAGCCGCTCCCTGTAATTCATGTATGCGCTCAATGTAAGCGGCTTGGTTAGCAGCAATAAGTGTTTTAATAGCTTCTGAAGTTAATTCTGCACCACCACTGGAAGTAGTGGCACTAACTACAGAGATAGGTCTATCTTTGACTAGCAATAAATTTCCTGCTTCTATTACAGCCAAAGCATGTTGCCGCAACACACGCCAATCATCATCAGTTTCTGGCTTACGCTCTTCTGTCCCTTTAGGTGTGCTGACTGAAGAGACTGAATTCCAGATGGGATCAATATTAGGGTCAATGATGGAGTTCATCACTTCCTGAACGGTAGCAACAGGTTTGAATTCTGAATTAGAAATAAAGTATTTCTGATTACAGGCTGTCATTGAACCCACTAAAACTAATGCGGAACCAAGATAACTTAACTGGCCTAAGCGTTTGTTAAAAAAACACATCATGTAAAACTCATCTGAAGAGGAAAAGAACTGACAGGCTTATGTATCTATCAGACTTTAAAAAAAACCGATAAAGCGACCTGCAAATGCCACTCCCAGCCACAAACTAAAAACCAGTACCCCCGTAATATTAGCCAACCATTTACTAGGCTTTACTGCATTTGTGACTGTTCGATAAAGCGTTAGATAGGTTAATAGTCCCAAGCCAATCAAGATTAGTTTGGCCCAGAAAAAATCATTAGGGTAATAACTGGTCGCCGCTGGAATAAAAATAAATAAGCCCGATAGTACCAATAAAGCCAGTCCCCACCAGAACAAACGGAAGGTGCTTTGTTTTAATACTTGTACCGGCACATTACTTAAACCCAGGCCTAATAAATTTAAACAGGTCAAAAGTAACGAAGACAGGAGCATTAACATCCCTGTGATATGCACTAGCTCCATAAAAGCACAATACAGATGGTTGAGACTGCCAATGAAGCGAGCTAAGGCACTGGTTTGTATGCTATTAAATAATTCAAGTATTGACATAATATTTACTGATAACCCAAATAAGGAATCAAACGACCCGCAATAATTACCAGACTCCACAACGTTAAGGAAGTAACACCGGCTAATCTCACGGTAACGGGTAATACCGATGCTTGTCCCCAAGAGTCAATTTCACGCCCCCACTTTAATTCAAACCACAAGGCATTAAGCCCAGCTAAACCAATAAACCCTAACTTATAAAAAAAGACCGGCAACAAAATTATCTTTGCAGCCCCTGCGGTAAACAGTAAGATACCGGTGACAAAAGTCAATGCAAACCCGGATAGTAGCCAAGGCCTCAACGGTCGCAAAACCTGAGCAACCGGTAATTGAGGAAGGAATACGCCTAGCAATCGTAAATCAACGAAAAACAATAAACCAACCGATAGTGTTAAGCCAATTAAATGTAAGCCTTCAATAAAGGGAAACATATAAACTGACTCACGTAATCCAGTGCCTAACTCCGAATCGTTGAGCAGCTGTGAAATTTCAATAAGTGACATGATAATGATATCTATAGTTTTTTGTTATTTTGCCGGAGCTGGAGTTGTAGCTGCGGCGGGAGTTGTTGCAGCAGGTGCTTCAGCAGCAACCAGACCAAAACCACCATTGTTTTCGGTACATATTCTTTCATACTGATCCAAAATAATTTCTTTTCCTGAATGTGTCGCGGGTTCCACTTCAAAATGCCAGCCATTAGGCTCATCTTTTGCTGTCCATTTGCGTGCAGGCACGGTGACAGTGAAAGGTCGCGTATAAACGGTTGGATCAGTGAGTAACGCTTCGTAAGTATATCTATCGCCGTCATTACTGAATATATACCGCTCCTGAATTTTTCCGTTTTCACTGATAAATTCACCCGAACGACCAAATAACGCTTTACCGTTATGATTACCCACATCAACCACTAGGGTATTGCCTTCCCAATGTCCTCGAGAGTCACCATTCCATAATTTAATGTTTTCGGGTAAATGCGGTTTTCCATCTAAATGAATGATGCGCGTACCCGAGTTAAATTGAAACAGTACATAGCCTGGATACTGACTAATTTCATAGCCGTGCCAAAATAATGACTTAGGAATCCCGCCAGGAGCGCAACGGGCTAAAGGTTCAATATATTCGGGTTTAGTGGGATTGTGGAACCCCGCTCGAAATTCCTTAACCTTTTCTAAAGCCCAAGGCTGAAAAGGGACTTGTCCATCCGCAGGGTCACTCACGCGACTGGGTGCCCGTTCTTCACGAGGTCCTTTAGGAATTCGGTTTGGATTGGGATCGTTAAGAATCCCCCCTTGAGGATCAGTAAAATTATTGTGATTAGCAACCGTATTTGACCAATGGCCTTGTACGTCGGGTTGACCGTCAGCTAAACGCGGCCCAGTCCATTTGCCAGACGTAATTTTCGGGAAATTACGTTCTTGTTCAATGCCTTGTCCACCCAACTTTAAAGGTCTGGTAGCGGGTGCTTTTTTTACTTCTGGTTGTGTTTGCGGTTCGGCTGCATGACAGGTTCCGGTCAATAATAAGGTAGTGATACCCAGTCCGAAAATCAATGTCGAACCAAGTTTAGTATAGTGTTTCATAACATTCTCTCTGCTACAGGGTTCGTATTTATTGTTTATTCGGTTTTGGTGGATAATATTGATCGTAATCCAGGGTAAAGCGATAATCCTCAATTAATTGAAAATCTTTTTCCCTGTGCCGATAGAGGATCACCGAAATATTCCACGGACGACTGTATACTTTGGGATCGTCGATAGTGGCTTGGTATTCAAGCGTGTTAGGATCAATGAAAGTCCATTTCTCAATTACATGTAAGGCGTCACTATGATAATTACCAGCGCGATCAAACCAGGTTTTATCGTTAAAATGCTTAACATCAACGACCAACGTATCACCTTCCCACTTAGCCCGAGAATCACCTAACCACCAGTCATAAGGGTCTTTTGGATGATCGGTACCGTCAGTGTGTATCGTTCTTACCGAATGCCCAAACTGATGCACCAGGGTTAAATCCTGTTTGCGTTGGAATATCTGAAATGGCTCTGGGTAATAGATACCCCGAGGAACGCCGAGTGTATATCCTTTAAGTGCTGGGTCCAGAGTGGCCCGGGCTTCAAAGTTTTTCTTCTTCTGCTCAAGCGCAGAAGGTAAATAAGGAATGAACTTCCCCTCAACGACACCGGCACCCGGCGGAGCATCTTTACGATTGGAATGTGGCTCAAGATCATAATCAGCTGCGCTGATTGTTTGCCAGATACCAGAAAAATCCGGTTTACCATTAAGTCTGGGAATTTTGGCGCCTGCGGCAAACGTATTGCCAGCAGATAACAGCCATACCAAGGTGATTCCAACTAAACATATAATAGTTGGGCGCTGATGAGCGTAATGAGTTTGTGCCGTTTTCAAAAAATTATCCTCCTTATAGCAAAGCGATTATTGAGTGCTGCCTTGGCCTTGAGCTTGCGCATCTGGAGCATCTTGTGCTCCACCGGTCTTAACGTTACGACCATCAGATAAGACTGTCGTTACTGCATAACCAAATTCTTTACCATTTTTAGCGCGGTAACCTTTGATAGTGACTTCGCTACCTACGGGTAAACTGGCCTTTGTGATTCCATTTTTCTTTAAACTAAACGGAGCGCCAAATTCAAAGCCCCAGTTTTTTGCACTTCCATCTGCTTGCTTAACATCCAGATATAACCAGCTATGAGGATTAACCAACTCTAACTTGCTAACCACACCTTTTAGTTCGATTGGTTGTTGTGCATCAAATTCTGCGGAAAATGCATGATGCGCATGTGCAGATTGCATTGTTAAGGCGAACAGTCCGCTCATAAATAGGCTTCTGATTAGTTTGCTGTTCATTTTCATTCAATTTTTCCTATTCTCGTTCGATAAAAAGTTATTTGCGGGGTGGAAGCCAAGGTTTAGTTTTCCCTGCCCTTATCGCTACCAGTGCAAACATCATGCCTAGATGTCCAATAAATTAAGTGGGATTCAGAAAAAATAGAATAAATGACGTAATGTTTTAATTGTTAATAGTAATTTTGATGTTGAGTGTTGAATGCTGTCTTGAAGCCAAGCTCATAAATTTCCTAAGAGTCTAGTGATTGTTGATTAATCAACAGCAATGCAACACGTCTGTTGGCAGATAAACACTGCCAGCAAAATGCTTTCTGTGTGAATTTGATCTATCGGAGCTAACTCAATCAAGCCACTGCTCGCAGTAGTATGGCTTTTTTATCATATGACTTAAGTGTATTTAATGCCATAATACACAAAGCCGCTTTACTATTAATCGTTGAAATTTTACGTCCAATCAAATAACTGGAAACTTTTACAAAGAGCGTTCCCAGTTACTTATATAGATATATTTATAAGATAATCATATAAATCATCATATAAATCATCAAGTCATTACTATGAAAGCATTACTCAAGCGTTTTTCTCTTATTTATTTGCCTATGGCTGTTGTTATTTCTATCCTTTTATTCTTTTATGCTCAATTTGAAAAGCAAAGAGAAATCAATAGAATAGAGTTGCTTGAAAATGCACATATCCAGACGGCCAAAACACATATGATGCAAGATTTTGAAGAGATCGATTCAGACGTGCACGTATTCGCCAACTTGCCTTCATTGCTGCGGTATCTGGACAGTGGCAGTACGATCCAGCATGATGATCTTGCACAGTTTTTTTTAAGAATATCTAAAGCCAAGAGCCGTTACGACAAGGTGCGCTATCTGGACGCTAGTGGTCAAGAAGTGATTCGTATCAATTTTAATGAGGGCACTCCTGCCATTGTTACACAGGATAAGTTACAAAATAAGGCATCACGTTATTTCTTCCACGATGTGTTCAGGCTAAATCAGGGGGAAGTCTATGTTTCTCCGTTTGACCTGAATGTTGAAGCAGGGAGTTTGGAGATTCCATACAAGCCGACGATTCGTTTTGGTACACCGGTGTTTGATAGCGTGGGTAACAAGAAAGGTATACTCCTGTTCAATTATCTGGGTGATTATCTTCTCAAGGTATTTCATAATGAAATGCAAATGAATGAGCACGTTGCGATGCTTCTTAACAGAGACGGTTATTGGCTGAGTAATACTAACAACGTTGATGAGTGGAGTTTTATGTTAAACAAGCCTGAAAGAAGTTTCGGGCATGATTTTGCTAATGAGTGGCGGACTATTTCCACGACAGAAAAGGGAACGCTACTGACTGAAAAAGGCCTATTTGTTTTTGATACCCTTCATCCACTGTTTTTAGAGCAGCATTCCTCATCAGGTTCTGATGATATCAGTGCAGCTAGCGAACAAGAAATAACCCCGCAACAATATTATTGGAAGTTAGTATCATTTACACCACAATCAGTTCTGACAGAAGCGGTCTACTACCAGCAACCCAGCAATAAACTATTGGTAGTTATCCTTTATCTGTTATTTGCACTGATCGCTTATATCGTCGCAAAAGTGATGTTAAGCCGTAAGCAAGCAGAAGAGACGCTGAGCCAAGTCAGGCTTGATAACGAAGCAGCTATGCTGGCGAAAAATGAGGCGCTAACCAAAAGCTGTCATGAATTAGAAGCTCAACGGCTCTTGGCCGAAGCAGCCAATCTGGCAAAAAGTGAATTTCTTGCCAATATGAGCCATGAAATTCGAACACCCATGAACGGTATCTTGGGTATGCTGGATATTTTGCGGGACACCGAGATGTCCGGCGAACAAAGAGATTTATTGCAAACAGCCGCCAATTCTGCAGAGGCGCTGCTGGATATTATTAACGGTATCCTGGATTTCTCAAAACTGGAAGCAGGCATGATCGAACTGGAATCGATCAAGTTTAATCTCACTTCATTAGTGGAAGAGGTGTGCTCGTTACAAGCGGGTCGAGCTCATGCCAAAGACTTAGAATTAACTTGTTTCCTGCCGATAGATTTACCCGTCTATTGGGAAGGTGATCCAACCCGTATTCGTCAGGTGCTGACGAATCTGATAGGTAACGCAGTCAAGTTTACCGAACATGGAGAAGTTTCTGTTAAAGTGTTCTTGCAATCCAACGATGATGGCGATGGCAGTTTATGCTTTGAGATAAAAGATACCGGCATTGGTATAAGTCCAGAAACACAGGCGCGTTTATTTCAGGCATTTACTCAGGCAGATAGTTCTATGGTGCGTCGTTATGGCGGCACTGGTTTGGGACTGTCTATCAGTAAAACTCTGGTTGAGCTGATGGGAGGGAAGATAAGTGTCGAAAGTGAACTGGGTAACGGCACCCGCTTCGTGTTTAGTCTACCACTTATCCCGGTAGAGCAAGACCTGGCGGTTCCTCAAATTACGAACCTTTTAGGTATACGTGCTTTACTCGTTGATGATAATGCTAATAATCGGACTATTCTGGAACACTATCTTAAGAGCTGGGGCGTCAAAGTCTATTCAGTTGATAACGCTTTTTCTGCATTGGCTGGATTAATTTCCGCTGCGCAACGCGAAGAACCCTTTGATATCCTGCTTTCGGATTTACACATGCCGGAGATGGATGGGATCGCTTTATCACGTGCCATTAGTAAAACCCCTTTTATTGCTGGCACCCCCCGCCTGATTTTATCATCCGGTGGTTTAGGGTCTGAAGCTGAGCGAAAAGCCTTGGGTATTACGCAAAGTTTGTTAAAACCGGTGCGACAGGCGCAACTTTTTGACGCTATGGTCAATGCATTAAGAGTGACTACCCAACGCCCCAAGCCTGAGCCGGGGACTTCTATAAGCCAAGGTAAAGAAGCATTGCCGGATTACAGCAACAAGAAAGTCTTGGTTGTCGAAGACAATCGGATTAATCAGAAAGTAGTGGTCTCTATGCTGGCGAGATTCCAGTTGGAAGTGGATCTGGCTGATAACGGCCAACTTGCACTGGAGTTATTGGAAAAGCAAGCTTACGATTTAGTTCTAATGGATTGTCAAATGCCAGTTATGGATGGATATGAAGCAACGAAGATACTGCGTGACAGAGAGAAAGCGACCAACAGTCCACGTACGCCAATTATAGCTCTTACTGCCCATGCAACAACAGTGGCACGAGAAATCTGTCTGGCGGCAGGTATGGATGATTATTTGAGCAAACCTGTTAATCGAAGTGAATTGGCAGCAATTCTAACTAGCTGGTTGGAGCCAGCCTTATCTCCTGAGGTTTAATAAGTCCGCATCCTTGCGGACTTTATTTTTTAAGACAGTTTTTTATATTTGAGACGCTTTGGATTGTCTGCATCACTGCCTAAACGGCGATGACGGTCAGCTTCGTAATCTTCATAGTTGCCTTCAAACCAAACCACTTGGCTATCGCCTTCAAAGGCCAGTATATGCGTAGCAATTCTATCCAGAAACCAGCGATCATGCGAAATAACCACTGCACAGCCAGGGAAGGCGAGTAGTGCTTCTTCTAGGGCACGCAAGGTTTCAACATCTAGATCGTTAGTCGGTTCATCAAGTAATAAGACATTACCGCCGGTTTTAAGCAGTTTAGCCAAATGCACCCGGTTACGTTCACCCCCCGACAAATCACCAATCCGTTTACCTTGATCAGCGCCTTTAAAGTTAAAGCGGCCGACATAAGCGCGTGAAGGGGTTTCATATTTGCCAACCGTAATAATATCCAAGCCATCAGAAATTTCATCAAAGACGGTTTTCTTAGGGTCTAAGTTATCACGTAACTGATCAACATAAGCCAGTTGCACCGTTTGTCCCAATGTTACACTGCCTGAGTCAGGTTGTTCAAAACCTGCCATCATACGGAATAGAGTTGTTTTACCTGCGCCGTTAGGGCCGATAATACCGACGATACCGCCTGGCGGTAATTTGAAACTTAAGCCGTTGACTAACAGTTTGTCGCCGAAAGCTTTGCTGATGTTGTCAGTTTCAATCACTATGTCGCCCAAACGTGGGCCCGGTGGAATATATATTTCCTGGGTTTCGTTACGTTTTTGTACGTCTGTTGAAGACAGCTCTTCAAAGCGGGCCAGACGCGCTTTACTTTTTGCATGACGACCTTTGGGGTTAGAGCGTACCCACTCTAACTCATCTTTCATGGCTTTTTGACGAGAAGATTCTTGTTTTTCTTCTTGTAATAAACGGTTACTCTTTTGTTCTAGCCAACTGGAGTAGTTGCCTTCCCAAGGAATGCCAGAGCCTCTATCCAACTCTAAAATCCAACCCGCGACATTATCCAGGAAGTAACGATCATGGGTTACGGCAACCACGGTACCCGTATAATCATGTAAGAAACGTTCTAACCAAGCGACCGACTCTGCATCCAAATGGTTGGTGGGTTCGTCTAATAACAGCATGTCTGGATTAGAGAGTAATAAACGACATAAAGCGACCCGGCGTTTTTCACCGCCCGATAACTTGGTGACATCTGCATCCCAATCAGGTAGACGTAAAGCATCCGCTGCCACTTCAAGTCGTCTGTCAAGATTGTGACCGTCACAGGCATTAATGATATCTTCTAAGCGAGCCTGATCGGCGGCTAATTTATCAAAATCAGCATCAGGTTCTGCATAAGCCGCATAAACGGCATCTAATTGGGCTAAAGAGGCTTTAATATCTGCAACCGCTTCTTCAACATTACCCCGTACAGTCTTGGTGGCGTCTAATTGGGGTTCTTGGGGCAAATAACCAATGTTAATGCCTTTAAGGGGAATCGCTTCACCTTCGATTTCCTTATCGATACCCGCCATGATTCTGAGTAATGTTGATTTTCCTGAGCCGTTTAAACCGAGTACACCAATTTTTGCACCGGGAAAAAAAGACAGCGAGATATCTTTAAGAATGTATTTCTTGGGTGGAACAATCTTTCCTACCCTATTCATTGAATATATATATTGCGCCATGGTATTTAGTTCAACAGGTTAAAATAATTAGACGTTCTCGAATGCTTGAGTCTGTCCAGCTTAGACTTTCTTTACAAACTCTGACTTGAGTTTCATGGGGCCGATGCCATCAATTTTGCAATCGATATCATGATCTCCGTCTACCAAACGGATGCCTTTAACTTTAGTTCCCACTTTGACAACTAATGAGGTGCCTTTAACTTTAAGATCTTTAATGACAGTAATGGTGTCACCGTCCTGTAGTTCATTTCCGTTAGCATCTTTAACGATTTTAACATCGCCAAGGTTTTCAGATTCTGTGCCTGCTTGCCATTCGTGGGCACATTCAGGGCAAATATTTAGAGTTCCGTCGTTATAAGTATATTCGGAGCCACACTTTGGGCAATTAGGTAGGTTACTCATGGATTATTATTATCAAATTTACAATCGTCTATTTTAAGTTTGTTTTCTGGCAATTGCTAGAGCAGAGTCATATTTAAAAATGACAACTCCAGTTTAGAAAAGTATTATGGCCCTCGTTTGTTTATGCTGTATTTAAAGCTGTTAAACTATTAATGTGTTTATCCGTTAAAATAGCATAAGCAACTTACTGGGTGTGGTTTAAATTCCCCAGCATCTTGGCTAAGATACTATGTTAAATTGTTGATTAAAAAGAGATTATAAAACGCCTGTGACGCCTTTATTTCCTATTCCAGAAAACCATCCACAACGCTTTGTGCTTCACAATGAGGTGCATGCACGTGCTCCCTTTATTCTGAGTCTACCTGTTAGAGCCAGCCACCTGGCTTTATTATTATCCATTGAAGAAAAGCAGTTGGAACGTCAGCATTTAATCCAACTCTGTGAAAGATTCGGGGTTTCTCCTCCAGAAAAAGATGCAGACCACTTTGCCGCTACTTTCAACTCGTTTCAGATTCGTTGGGAACAGCATGGAGAGTTTAGTACTTACAGTTTTTATGTACATGATACACCGAGCGATCTTTTTTCTGACGCCGCATTAAAAAAAGTACCCGTTGATTGGTTGTCACAACTATCAGGACAAATTATTGTCGCCTCACATGCGGCTATTGTGTTTGCTGAAGATATTAATTACGATGAAACGACGGATTTATCAACACTGTCAGATCACTTTGCCGGCAATCCAGTGATTGGTTCTAGAGTGACGGGCGGGGCTGCCTCAGTGTTTACTGATTTTAGGATTCATGTTGATGGTTTTAGTCGATTTCTGATTGTCAATAATGCCTTAAGATCAGAACAGGCCGGTCGACTAGTTCAACGTTTATTTGATATTGAAGTTTATAGGGTCATGGCGCTGATGGCATTCCCCATTGCACGTAAACTCTATCCTGCGTTGAATAAATCAGATCGGCAGTTGTACGCCATTACCAACGCAATGACTATGCCGGATAATAATGATGCGGCTTCACTGGATGAGTTAACCACTTTGGCCGCAGAAGTTGAAAATTATATTTCCAGCAATCATTTTCGTTTTTCAGCAGCAAGCGCCTATTATCAATTAGTTGATCAACGTCTCAATGATTTGCGTGAAGTTCGTATTCAAGGCATTCAAACCTTGGGTGAATTCTTAAAACGCCGTTTGGATCCTGCTGTTAATACCTGTGAGTCCATTCTACATCGATTTACATCACTGTCTAAAAGAGTCAGTAATGCTAGTCAATTATTGAGGACCCGGGTTGATATTATTATTGAACGGCAGAACCAGGGATTGCTTACCTCCATGGCTTTACGTGCGAAAATGCAATTGCGGATGCAACAAATGGTTGAGGGTATTTCAATGGTCGCTATTACCTATTATGCTGCAAGTATCATAGGTAAGATAAGCGAATCCTTGCATGCACTGGGCTGGAAAGTGAATCCGGAAATTGTTGAAGGGGCTTCAATTCCGTTTATCATGATCATTATCTATTTTAGCACGCTGCGTATCCATAAAATTATTGCCAGTACAACCGAATAACAATGATCCTCGTGGTAGCCTGATCTTCAATAAACGGTTAAAGATGGGTTAACCACCGCTTCATTATCAACTATTAATTAACTAAAGAATTTAAATGAACACTGATAGTCAAAAAATAGAAATAGCTAAAAGTTTTGAACAGCTTCACAAAACACCTTTTTCTTTATGGTCTATTGATAAAGAATATGAATCAGATATTGAGCGTTATTTAGCGGTCTATGAAAATCTTATTATGGGAGTTTATGGGGATTGTTATGGTGTGAATGCTGAATATGATGAAGAGGGTGAATTAATCACTGAAGCGACAGAATTTGAAGTGGAAGTTGCCCGATTTGAATCCTCCAGTGATCTGAGTGAAATATTTTCTTTTGAAATCACTTCTGAGCCAACCGGTATTGGTAAATATATAGAAGAACAGGGTCGAGACGGTGCCTGGTAAGCTGAGGTTGTCAATGACACCTCTGTAAACCTAATGCTACAATGGCTACTCAATCAGTTAAATTTTTAGGAAGAACATGAGCAAAATTACTATCGAACACAATCCCAGTGAAGAGCGATTAAAAGAACTGGGTGTATCCAATTGGGAAATATGGGAAAAAGAAATCTCTACGTTTCCAATAGATTTTGATGAAACTGAAAGTGCTTATGTGCTGGAAGGTGAGATTTTAGTGACTCCAGCAGGAGGTGAGCCTGTGCGTATTTTGCCAGGCGATCTAGTCTCTTTTCACGCAGGGTTAGATAGTCAATGGGAAGTTGTTAAGCCATTACGTAAACATTATAGTTATGATTTTCCTAACGGAGTTTAAGCATTATACTTAGGCGCCCCGATCTCTGCATAATCTCGACTTAAGTCAGTGTTGCTCGTTGACGAGGTTTTGAATGCTTAACCCCAGAATTTCCTTATCTTTCTGAGCCAACATCACTTCTTTATGCTCTGTGATTAACTCGATGATTGGATTGATTATTTGATCTTATTGACCGTTTTGAGCTAGCAGGGCTTTTAAGCGCTCAATTTCAGCGATTGCAAGTTTTTCGCGCTTTTCCGCCGCGTGTTTTTCTTGCAGGGCTAATTTCTCTCGTCTTTTAGCCGCTTCTTCACGCAGGTTCGATTGCTCAAGTTCATGCTGAATCGTGCGTTGTTCACGCAAATATTCTTGCCTGGCCTGGTATTGATAATAATGCTGATCTTTTTCTGAAAAAGTACTTAAGGTATTCATGGCTTGTTTCATCTCCCGGGTAATCATCCAGTCTGGTAAGGCTTCATCGTTGAGTTGTTCGCCCTCTCTAAAGAATTTTAACCAACGCTGATCTTCGGTTTCAATACGATTGGCCTGAAACTTTTTTAATTCCAGCAGCCATATCCCGCCGTGTTGCATCAGGGTATGGCCTTGCTCATCGCGCATTTTGTAATGATGCACGGTTTGGTTATCGTTTCTCAGCAGGTTTTCTGCCAGTAGCCAAATAGAATAGGTTGGTCTGAGTTCGGTATAGTCTTGACCGCTTTTAAGTTGCTGACTGTAAATGTCTGCCCAATTGTAAATAATACGGGCGGGTAAATGGCCGTAACTGGTCAGTTGAATTTCGATTTGATAGAGGCGGTCGTGGCTGTCCTTAGCTTTTACGTCAACAATACTGAGTTTGTCACTGAGAAATTCTTTATCATTATAGGGATTTAATATCTCGACCCACACCAAGGGTTCGACCAGATCGGGTGCCAAAAAGGCATTTAAAAAGTGAATTAACAGATTGCGGTTTTCTTCAGAACCCAGCAGGGCTTTAAAGACGCAGTCTATTTTTGGGTCAATGGCATGACGCATAAATTAATGAATTAAAAGGTATTTTTGTGTTTTTATTATAGTGTGTTATGGGTTGACTGGCAATAAAGAACGCAGGTCTGGTTGGTCTATTGCTATGAGATTAACCAAAAGTCTGTCGTTTTAAGAGGTTATGTCTAAAAAACGATGTGGTTTTGACTATTTGAGTTAAATTGAGTGATGGGTGAGGGGATTAATTGGGTTATCGTATCACGTCAACCCAATTTCGTGACAAATACACCGGTTATCATGAGACATTAACCGGTAATCATGAGACGTCAACCCAACTTCGTGACAAATATACCGGTAATTATGAGACGTCAACCCAACTTCATGACAAATATGCCGGTAATTATGAGACGTCAACCCAACTTCGTGACGAAAATACCGGTAATTATGGGACATCAACCCAACTTTGTGACAAAAATACCGGTAATCATGAGGCATCAACCTAATGTTATGGCACAAATCATCATTCAATATGATTAAGCCCTCTCCAACCCATTAGAGCAATTAAGTTTTCAGCAAAGCAATTAACTCTTTTAACCCCTCAATTTCCTTATCTTTCTGAGCTAACATAGCTTCTTTATGTTCTAAGCTCAGTTGTAGTTTTTGCATTTCAAACGTCAATTCTTTTGATGAACCCATCATAATCTGAGACATACTAATCACGCTGTTATCACCGATTAAGCAAATTACATTCTTTTCACCAAAACTTAACAATTCAACCACGTCCAACTCAAACACACTGGCGATTTGTTCCAGTTTTGAAAAATTTGCATCTGTTCTACCTTGTTCTATTTTTGCATAACCCGCCACTGACATTCCCAGCTTATCCGCCATATCCTCCTGCGACCAGTTTTTAGACTGGCGCATAAAGCGAATCTTTTCGTGGAACTTCATAATTAATACCTTAATAGTGTGGAAATAGTAACTGCGGGTTACTGGTTATTTGGATAGTTTAACATCACAATAAGGTTTTATAGCTAACTAAACTAAACTCTGGGTCAAAAGCAAATGAAATCATTAAAGAAACCATTAGGATTGTTCTTTTTGCTTATCGCATTAAGCAACCCCTTAACATCAAATGCAGACGTCGCTTCTGATATTGCGGCTGCAGTTCTCGCAAATCCAAATAGCCCTACTGCACAAGCAACAGCAGTTGCAGCAGCCGTCGCCACTGCTATCGCTAACGACCCTAACAATGCTGCTGCTATTACTGGTGCGGCAATCAAGGCTGCCGCTGCTGCCGGATCAACTGTATCCGCCGCTACCATTACTGGCGCGGCAATCACGGCTGCTATTGCTGCTGGGTCAACAGTATCTGCCGCTACCATTACTGCTGCGGCAATTACTGCAGCACCTAACGCTGCCGGCGTGATTACCTCTGCAGCTGTCACTGCAGCACCTAACGCTGCTGCCGCCATTACTGGTGCTGCGATCACAGCCGCCTCGGCTGCAGGGTCAACAGTATCTGATGCTGCCATTACTTCTGCGGCGATCACTGCAGCCTCTGCTGCAGGATCAACAGCATCAACAAATGACATTGCAGCCACGGCTGCCCTTGCTGCCTCACCAGCAAATGTTGCAGCTGTTATATTCGCCGCAACCGGAGAAAGTACTGTTAGTAGCGTAGATCAAACAGCCGGTATTATTGTTAGCGCAGCAATCATTGCTGCAAATCAGCAATGTGCATCCACTGATCAGTCATGTATTAGTAGTGTAATCTCTGATGCAATAAGTACGTTAGCATCGTCAATAGGTGTTAATGCTGACAGTGCAGCAGGATTTTTAGATTCACTTACAAAGGCATTAGATGCAGCTGCAAATGCAGCAAAGGAAGCTGGAAATGCTGCTTCAAAGTTAGCAGACGCATTAAGTAAATTAAAAATCGTTGACATTAAGATTGAATGTTCCAACAATAACGTTGTCATTGGGAATAATTGTGGTGTTAATCCACATCCTAAACCGCCTGTCAGCCCACATTAAACAACTACGCACTATTACCATGAAACTAAAATCTCTCAAAAATAATAGCTTCACTTTGCTGCTAACTGGGCTATTAAATTGTAGCGCAGCAGTTGTTTTTGACAGTAAAGACGATATTGAAGTTGTCGACGAGCGAAGCAATAAGAATAGATGGAGTCAGTGCGACTAAGCAAGGTCGTATAATCCAGCGGGTGCGAATCCCACTCCAGCAAGTAGCCTCGATGAAGTAAAACGGAATCGAGGAATTAAGTTTCGATTATCCTCGATTCCACTACGTTAAATCGAGGCTATTTGGTATTATCTTAATATTGTTATCTGCTTGAAGAGTAGTATGGGGACAGAGCAAACTTAAATACGCACCAGATGCAGGCACTTGGAACATCCATACTAATACTCTCATCCGTTTTTGTTTCAGTCGATTTAATGTTATATGCTAACATCTTAAAGAAATAACTTTGTTTTTACGCCAATGACTGATGATGAATTAAAAGAACTCGTTACAAGCCTTGCAGTTGATAGCAAGCATTTACATGCTGCGCAAAAAAAACTGATGAGCAAATGAAGCTCACTTTTAAGCAAATCAAGCAGAACGACAACATACTCACAGATAAACTGAATCGCATGGGAATTACCTTAAGCAATGTCACCCATAATCAAGGGGACGTAGCGGAAGAGTTTGATTTGGTTCATACCGAAAGCGGCGAGCATATCACTGTGATGTAAATTACGGTATGGTACTATAATATCCGTTGTCAACTGACCAACTGACTGTTAATTATGGGTGTTACAAAAGAAACTAATGTGTTTGATTTGATAGAGCGGATGTCTGCTTTAATTCGTTCAGAAGAAAGAAAAACAGGTAGCGAACTTGGTTTACAGTCGGTACATTTGCAAGTGCTTGATTATTTGTCACGATGTAATCGTTACAGTGATACCCCAGCGGCATTAACCAATTATTTAGGCATGACGCGTGGGACGGTTTCACAAACGGTTTTGTTGTTAGAGAAAAAGGGACTTATAAAAAAAAACATTGATTTGATAGATCGACGAAAGTTACATCTTACTCTACTCGATGAAGGCTGGGCTGTTTTGGAAGCATCGCGATCAAATGACTTATTTACCCGGGCAAATGCACTACTTGAAACTGATTGTAGTGATTATGAGCAGTGCTTTCTAAATGCATTAAAGGCATTGCAAAAAGCACATAAAGGTCAGTCATTTGGTCAGTGTAAAACCTGCAGTTACTTTAATCAATCAGTACTGGGTTTTAGTTGTGGATTAACTAAAGAACCGCTAAGCGTTAGTGATAGCGAAAAAATATGCCAAGAGCATCATGTCAGATAGGTTTAGACCCTACTTTATAGGCTAATCTACATTTAATTTTAATTCGGAGGAAAAATGCAAGCAACAATCAAATGGGTTGATGGCGTCATGTTTGTCGGCGAAACGGGAAGTGGTCATACAGTGGTTATGGATGGGCCGCCTGATCATGGAGGACGCAATATGGGGCCTCGTCCTATGGAAATGATTCTAATAGGCTTGGGTGGATGTTCATCCTTCGATGTCGTGCAGATTTTACAAAAAGGCAGGAACGATATTGTTAGCTGCGTGACTGAGATAGCCGCTGAACGTGTTGACGCCGTACCGAGTGTGTTTACTAAAATTCATTTGCATTTCATTGTCAGTGGTAAAGGATTAAAAGAATCAGCTGTAGAGCGAGCGGTTAAATTGTCGGCTGAGAAATATTGTTCTGCTTCTATTATGTTGGGTAAAGCAGGGGTAGAGATTACTCACGACTTTGAAGTCATCGAGACTTAATGGCTATCCATTATTAATCACGATGTTCTGTTTTGGATTCAAGCTTATCAATAATTCTGATGTATTCACTCAGCTTGGGTCTATATAAGATCATCCCCAATGCAGATAATCCTGAAAATATATACAGAGTGTTATAACCATCACCCAGTATGAACAGCGTAAATCCGAAGATTTCGATGATTCCAATCAAACACAGGGAGACTAGAGACGTCAATCGATAGCGTTTTTTTGCAATCAATCGTGCGCTTGTCTCTGTAAATGGCATTGTTTCATTTAATCGCAGTTGGATGTGGCGAATCAAATTAGTCATAGGAAAGGCTACGATTGCAAGCAGATAGAGAACTGATCTAATAAATAATCGCTGGGTTTCTGCTATGGGGCTTTGTAGTTGTTCACCGAACCATAAACAGATGATAACCAGCGCAATTAAAAAGGCTATCATCAGACCCTGAATGATTCGAGGAATTAAAAGGTCATGAGTTAATCGATCAGTTTCTATTGGCTGTTGCATGTTGTTTCCAGATTGATTGGGCGCTTTATGATACCAAACCTGATGATTCAGGCTGTTTTCTTTTAAGAATAATTATAAACGATTAGGATGTATTGTTGTTTTGGGGGTAGTCGGTTTTAAATATTGCATTTAAAAGTGCTTTGCTTACAATGCATGCAAAATAACTATAATGACTCTATTTTTTAAGGAAATCTTATGTTGATTCTTGGTGTAGATATTGGAGGTTCTGGTATTAAAGGTGCGATTGTTGATACTGCGAATGGTTCTTTGGTTACAGAACGTTATCGTATTGAGACTCCGCAACCGGCAACACCTACTTCAGTTGCCTTTGTTCTGACAGAAATGGTTAAACATTTTGGCTGGACTGGGTTAGTGGGTTGTGGTTTTCCTGCAGCCATTCAACACGGTGTTGCGCGAACTGCTTCCAATATATCACCTCTTTTTATTGATACTAATATTAATCAACTATTCTCTGAAGCGACGCAATGCCCCTGTTTTTGTCTTAACGATGCCGATGCGGCAGGTTTGGCAGAAATGCATTTCGGTGAGGGTGTAGGTCAAACCGGTGTTGTTTTACTTGTCACCGTTGGAACGGGATTAGGTACGGTTTTATTTACCGATGGAAATTTATTACCCAATACTGAGTTAGGGCATTTATATTTAAAAAACGGAAAAAAAGCCGAACATTATGCATCCGATTTAGTTCGTCAAACAAAAGGCTTAGGTTGGAAGCGATGGGGTAAACGCTTTAATAAGTATCTGACTCAAATGGAAGCTTTATTTTGGCCCGATTTGATTGTTATTGGCGGTGGTACCAGTAAACATTTCGACAAGTTCAATGCGCAATTAACAGTTGAAGCGCCTGTTAAACCAGCAGCGTTCTTAAATCAGGCCGGCATAGTTGGTGCAGCCTTATATGCAAAATTAAATGCCGAACGGATGGGTTGATTGATGACTATGTTACACAACAGAAGGTATAAGAAATAATGGTCTCTGCAAATTCAAAATTACGCTGGGGTATTTTAGGGGCGGCACGTATTAATGAGCGCTTACTACCCGCAATTGTTGCGGCTGACAATGCCCAGTTAGTGGCTATTGCCAGTCGTCGTGCTGGAGCCGCAGAAAAAACGCTTAAGCAGTTTGCACCTCAGGAAGATAATGTAAAAACCTATGACAGCCTTGATGCTTTGTTAGGTGACGAGGAGGTTGATGCCGTCTACGTACCTCTAGCTAATCATGAACATGCGGAATGGGTCTTACGAGCCATTGAAAGTAATAAGCATGTTTTATGTGAAAAGCCGATGGCTTTAACTACTGCAGAC
>Ga0194038_1000317_pt1 | contig 21059 bp, 21 predicted proteins | sample JunL226m_MetaG_FD_148630 | JGI IMG/M metagenome (GOLD analysis project Ga0194038, IMG submission 148630) | Anoxic zone freshwater microbial communities from boreal shield lake in IISD Experimental Lakes Area, Ontario, Canada - Jun2016-L227-6m | ecosystem: Environmental > Aquatic > Freshwater >... | reverse complement strand
GTGATATAAAAGCACAATGTTTATTAGGTGATATGTTCTTATATGGAAGTGGAATAGAAAGAGACTATCAGAAAGCCCTTTTTTGGTATCGCAAGGCAGCGAAAAACGGTAGTGCTTATGGACAAAATAGTGTTGGTTGGATTTATGATCAAGGCTTTGGCGTACAAGCGGATGTAAATGAGGCTATTAAATGGTATTTATTAGCTACTAACAAGGGCTATGCACACGCACAATTTAATTTGGGTCATTTATACGCTAATGGTGAAGGTGTAGAACAAGATTATAGATTATCTTATCACTGGTATCATTTGGCTGCCGTGCAAGGACATGCTCATGCTCAATATAATTTAGGTCAGTTGTACGCCAATGGACAGGGGCCAGAGCAAAATTTCACAAAAAGTGTTTATTGGTATCGTCAGGCGGCTGAACAAGGGGATGCTTATGCACAGGGCTTGTTGGGCAGTATGTATGAAGAAGGTTTAGGGGTGCAGCAGGATTATAAAGAGGCTAAAAAATTGTATTTATTAGCGGCTGATCAAGGCGATGTTAATGCTCAATATAATTTGGCGTATATGTTCGTACAAGGTTTAGGTGTAAAACAAGACCTTTCTAAAGCTCTAAAATGGGCACAGCTCGCGAGTGATCAAGGCGATGAAATGGCAATGTCTTTAAGAGATTTTTGCGTGAATAAACTAAGAGAGTAAATGGTACGTTATTAAATAACTTACAAATTATTATAAAGGCGTTACCCTATTTCAAATATTAATCGTTAATTAGATAAAGGTAGTTTTAATGGTTTATCTTTATTATTCATATCTTCCCTATCCGTTCTTAACATGATGATTAGCAAATACGCTGTCAGTTTATTGTTTATTTGTATATTTTTATCAGGATGCAATTCCGAAGATGAGCAGTGCTCATCGCCAGAAGTTCAAACCAGTATTCATAATATATTAACTGAAAATACGCTCAAGTTAACCCATAAAAAGCGAGATGAATTCTTTGATGGGCCCGCATTATTTGGTTTAGATAAGATTAAAGCAACTTTAGCACTTATTAATATCGAGGTTGATCATATTAAGTTTGTTAAGCGTATTCAAGAGACACAGGCCGTAGTTTGTGAAGCTCAACTTAAGATCACCGTCCCACCACCTCTGTTAGATGACGTGGATTTGACTCGACGTATTCAACATCAATCAAAAATTATTGATTTCGCAAAACAATTAAATATTGAAAATCATCTGAATGCGTTCACTCAAAAAGTGAATTATTCAGTTAAATCGTCAAAAGATATTACAACTGTTTCAGTTGGGTTTGAAGGGACTCAGTGGGAGCAATTATTAGATGAAATGGTCACCGCTGTTTTATTAATGTCTACTTTGGATGCTAATGAGGTTCAACCTCACGCTCAAGCTCAAGCTCAACGTCAACCTCAAGCTCAACGTCAAACGACTGTTCAGCGTCCTGAGCCAATAATAACAAAGTCAAAAGTCATTGAAGTTCAACCTGTTAAACCGATAGCAAATGCTGCACAGAGTGTAGTACCTGATTCAGTTCCACTTACAACACCTAAAACTCAATTGTCACCGAGTTTTGATTGTACGCAAGCCAATAAAGCAACGGATGTTACTATTTGTGCTCAACCATCTTTAGTCACTTTAGATATACAGAATATGTCGATTTATAAGAGTGCTAAAGAGCTTAATCCGCTCGCTACAAAAGATGTTTGGAAAGAATCAATTAAATATAAATACGCGTGCGGGACCGATGTGGCTTGTATTGCCGGTGTTTATAAAAAATCAATACAACGATATCAATGCATCACCAAGCAACAATCCTGTGAAAAAGCTTTGCCTTATTAGTGCCTATCTACAATGAGCTTAATAGCTTAAAGAGGCTTTTAATAGGCGTCTAATGAGCGGTTGCGTAATTAAAGCCAACGATACCAGAAAACTCATAACCACTATTTTGTTCAGGGACATACACCCCAGTATACATTTGGTAACTTGGGGTGAACAATAAATTAACTGTCGCCCCCGAGAGTGCTTGCCGACCACTGATATAATCCATTTGCAGGGCTAATTTATTGGGTATGAAGGTGATCTCTGCGCCAGTCAGAAAACCAACCTGTCTTGTGGTTCCCGTTAAAGCCGCATTAGCGAGGTAAGGGCCTAGGTGAATCATTAGCGAAGGGGTCACGTTGTATTGCGTATCACTGTAGGTATAATCGTACCAGACTTGAGGATGGATATTAGTTAACGCAACTCCGTTCAGTGAGCCAATTGATATTGACAGCGTATCACTTATAGTAAAAGATTTAGCTACATTGATAAAAGTATCGCCTTGAAAGAGGTTGTTAGCCCCTAAAATTTGGGTATTGAGTAATGACAAACTCACACTCCAACCATTGGGATCAGCATAACTGCCCGCTATATTTTGGTAAGTACCCAGACGATAGATATCGGTTTCTGTATTAAATGTCCATGTGCCATGGTCATCCGCGTCAGCATTATGCGACCATGTACCACTGTTTGCTGAAGCAGGTTTGATTTTTGATTTCTTCAGGTCTTGATTTTGATGCTGATGTGTCTTTTGCTAAGGTAATATCGGAGTAAAGACTACTCAGTAGGCTAATAACAAGTATTATATATTTCACTCGTAGCCCTTAAAGATAGTGGGCGACCGAAAAAAAAAACCATAAGGGTTCTAAATAAGAGGGGCAAGACTAGCAATGTTTAAACGCGTGTTGCGTGCATTTCTTAGCTAACTCAACAGCGTCCTTCTTCTGTGCAGGCGTTATTTTTATGTCCATGCCGGATAGTTCTTTTTCAGCTTCTTGACTCCCTTTGTTAGCCGCAATTTGTGCCCACATATAGCCTTTGACGGCATCTTCTTTAACGCCATGCCCTGACCAATGTGCCAATCCCAGCATCAATTGTGCATCTTTATCTCCCTTTTCAGCGGCTAATTCATACCAATTATTAGCCGTAGTGTAGCTTTGTTTAACACCTTCACCTAATTGATACATCACGCCTATTCTTAATTGGGCATCGACAACCTCTTGATGCGCCGCTAACTCATACCATTTTGCGGCTTCTTTGGTATTTTTCTTAACCCCTTGACCCTTGTCATAGAGCTTAGCCAGATTATATTGCCCGTCAGGATCTTTTTTATGTGCCGCTATTTCGAACCAATGGAAGGCTTCTTTAAAGTTTTTATCGACGCCTTTACCGTTCACATACATTAATCCTAAAACCACATGGGCTAAGCTATGACCTTCTTTAGCCGCTTTTTTAAGCAGAGGAATGGCTTTTTGATAATGACCTTTTTCGGCGGCATGAAAGCCTTCTTCAAAATCATTGGCCAGTGCATTAAGGCTAAACAAGGTAAGTAGTATAGTGAGTGCTGTTTTTATCATAGTGTAACGTGGAGGTTTTAACAAACGTGATCAAGCCATAAGGGTAAAGAAGGCTCTTCTAACCGTTGTGCTGCAAAGACACAGGCTTCAAGCAGATTCGCTTGAGCCTTAGCACTTAAATCGTCACCTAATTCAAATTTCTCTGCCTGAATACTCAGTAAAAAACTGGGAGGCGGAGGCACTGCTTTAATACTTTGATAAACAGCTAATAAGGCATTAGGGCTCATTGCGTGTGTCGTGTAACTCAGATCTTGTATCGGTGTCAGTACATTAAAGTGAAAAGAAGCTTTACAGGCCACTGAAGCATCCACAAAAATGATTAACTCCCTACCTACCAGATCTAAGGCATGTTCAATTTGGAGTTGAAAGTCACAGAGCAAGTCAATTTGATCTAATTTACACTCCGCCTCAAGGTACTCTAAGACGAGTGGTCCCAAAGCGTCATCCCCCCGACTTAAGTTACCATAACCAAAGACAAGAACGGGTTTAACCATGAAAGTTTCGCTCAATCTCGCCATTACCATGCTTCACTAATTGATCAATTAATTGACCATTTGCATCGACTAACTCAAGCTGAAGCGGCATTTTACCAATGGCATGTGTCGCACAAGATAAGCAAGGATCGTAAGCACGAATAGCCACTTCTAAATTATTAAGTAACGGTTCAGTCAGTTCCTGTCCCGATAAATACTCATTAGCCACTTGTCGCACCGATTCATTCATGGCTTGATTGTTACTGGTAGTGGATACAATCAAATTAGCTTTAGTAACGATATCATTCTCATCGACTTGATAGTGATGGAATAAAGTACCCCGCGGCGCTTCAATGACACCGACACCTTCATAACGTTTTTCGCCGGTAGCGACTAGGTCATGGCTTAAGATATCAGGATCATTTAATAAGTCTTTAATCCCTTCGGCACAATGTAGGGTTTCAATTAAACGTGCCCAATGGAACGCTAAGGTGCTGTGTACCATGGTTTCTTGCGTATGGGCTTTAAAATCAACCCGTGCTGCTTCCGCTAAAGGCGTATTAATAAAATCACAGTTATTGACCCTTGCCAGCGGGCCCACTCGATACCAGCCGTTTTCTTTGCCTAAGGACAACAAATAAGGAAACTTCATGTAAGTCCAAGAACGCACTTCTTCATGAATATAATCGTTATACTGACAATAATCGACATGATCAATCAGCGTTTCACCTTCAGCATTCTTTGCCCTCAGTCCGCCGTGATACAGCTCCAAAGCGCCATCAGCTTTGGTTAAGCCTAAATAGTTAGTGCGTATGGTGCCAAAGTCATCATAAAAAGGTAGATTAGAACAATGTACCTTTTTAATGAGTGCTACTGAAGCCACTGACCACTCAATCATCTGCTCAATATCTTGTAATAAATAGTCGCGTTCTGCTTTGGTTAAGGCTTTATTCATCCCACCTGGAACGGCACTGGTGCCATGCACGCGCTTACCTGAGATCATCCGAATCACTTCTTGACCGTATTTGCGCATCTTCACCCCTTGTACCGCTAAATCAGGGTAAGCACCAATCACGGCAATAATGGAGCGTTTACTAATATCGCTTTCAAAGCCAAATAGTAAGTCAGGACTGGATAAGTGAAAGAAATGCAAGGCATGAGATTGAAACACTTGACCAAAGTGCAGTAAGCGTCTGAGTTTTTCAGCGGCTACTGGAAGGTTATGCGGGTCGATACCGACTAATTGATCAATGGCTTTAGCCGCCGCTAAGTGATGACTGACAGGGCAAATACCGCATAAACGTTGCACTAAGGTGGGCAGTTCCCAATAAGGTCGGCCTTGGATAAAGCGTTCAAAGCCACGAAACTCCACAATATGTAAACGCGCTTGTTGAACCTTATTATCTTCATCCAATAACAAAGTGACTTTGCCATGACCTTCGACGCGAGAAACGGGTTCAACAACGACACGTTTTAAATTAGTTGGGTTTTGGGCGGTTTCTAAATGTTCGTACATGATATTTCTCTATAGTTTGCTTGAACAACAGGCGTGCTGAAATTCGTCATGAGTAAGACTTAGTCGTAATGAACCAGTTCATACGGTAATGACGGTTCGCGACCTTCTAATAGATCTGTTAAAAACTTCCAAAACACATCAGCCGAAGGCGGGCAACCGGGTAAGAAATAATCGATCTTAACAACCTCATGAATGGGGCGCACCTTATCTAAAAGTAAAGGTAGTTCAGGGTCATTGGGGATTTGTGCATTCTCAACGCCAATACCGTCGATATAAGCTTCTTTAAGACAGTCTTCGAGAGGAATAAAGTTTCTCATGGCGGGTAACCCCCCATTAATGGCACAGGCGCCCACGGCCACTAGGATTTTACAGTTCTTTCTAAACTCCCGTAACACATGCACATTCTCTGAGTTACAGACGCCGCCTTCAATTAAACCAATATCGCAATTACTGCAATGCTCAATATCAGTAATGGGCGAGCGATCAAATTCAACCAACTCAATCAATTGTAATATCCGTTCATCAATATCAAGAAAAGACATGTGACAGCCAAAGCAACCGGCGAGAGAGGTGGTGGCGACCCTTATTTTATTGCTCATCTTGAAGTTTCTCCCTATTAAGTGATACTTGATCAATTTGGTTATGATCGTAAAGACGTTCACCAATGGGAACTTGATAAGCCGTATGTTTGATAAGAATGGCACCGGTTGGGCAAATATGCGCCGCCTGATCGGTGACTTCTAAGTTTGAATCTTTTAATAAGCCGGATTCAGCATTTACAATGAGATGTTTATTAATACCCCGACCACTGATAGCAAACACCTCTTTACCATCTTTTTCCTGGCTGGCTCTGACACATAAGGTACAAAAAATACAGCGGTTATGATCAATCAGAACCTCAGCATGAGAGGCGTCTAGTTCACGATGTGGGTAAAATAACGGGAAGTGATCATCCAGCATATTAAGATGATACGCCACCGCTTGTAATTGGCAATTGCCGGTTTTTTCACACGAAGGGCAGAAGTGATTGCCTTCAACAAACAGCATTTGAGTGATTTTCTTACGATCCTCATTCAGCTCTTTAGCATCATTAAGAATCTGTTGACCTTCCATGGCTGGAAAGGTGCAAGCAGAACAGGTACGGCCATTGACATTAACGGTACACAGTTTACAACTGCCATGTGGCGTAAATTCTGGATGGTGACATAAATGCGGGATATAAACACCTGCCTCGGTCGCGGCTTCCATGATAGTTTGGCCGTCCTTAAAGGGAACAACCTGACCATCAATCGTGATTGTTTTGTTCATCATGATTCCTCAATTTGGGCTAAATGCGCACCAGCATCATCTCGATTAGCTAAACGCCTCGCGGTTTCTAAGGCCGCATCTAAATCAAAACCGGGTTCATAACTGATCTTTTTTAACTGGGCTTGATACAATTCAGGGTAACGCTCTAAAGTAGTTAGGATAGGATTAGCGGCTGTTTGACCTAAGCCACAATGGCTCTGTTTTTTAATGACTTGGCAGAGCTCTTCTAAAGCCACCACATCCCCCGCAGAGCCATGACCATTGATAATTTTATCCAATTGGTTCTTTAATAAAGACGTACCCACTCGACACGGAGTACAAAAGCCACAACTTTCATGCGCAAAGAAATGGGTGAAGTTATTCACAATATCAAGAATATTGCGGTGCTGATTAAAGATAATAAACGAGCCACCCGTGGCTAAATCTTCAAAGGCAATGAGTCGATCAAACTCATTATTAGAAATAAATGTACCTGAGGGCCCACCAATTTGCACACCTAAAACATCAGTCGCACCACAGTCATCTAAAATACTTTGTATAGAGGTGCCAAAGGGGACTTCATAAATACCAGGCTGAGTACAGTCACCACAAATACTGAGGATTTTACTACCTTTAGATTTATCCGTGCCGATGTTAGCAAACCATGCACCACCATTAACCGCAATACGAGCCGCCGCCATAAAGGTTTCTACATTATTAACCACGGTCGGCTTGCCTAAATAGCCTTGTGTGACGGGATAAGGGGGGCGATTACGCGGAATGCCCATTTTACCTTCTAGGGATTCAATTAACGCCGACTCCTCACCACAAATATAAGCGCCAGCACCTAAACAGATTTCAATATCAAAGGTAAAGTCCGCGCCCAGAATTTGAGTACCTAAAAGCCCCGCTTGTCGGCGCTCAGCAAGGATGGCTATTAGTTTTTCATGCAGATGACAATATTCTCCGCGTAAATATAAGAAACCTTGCTTTGCACCAATCAAGGCGGCACATAAGGTCATGCCTTCAAAAACTTGATGTGCATACGTATTTAATAACACCCGATCTTTAAAGGTACCCGGTTCCCCCTCATCAGCATTACAGACTACAATTCGATCGGCATTGGCTTCTTCTGCACAGAACTTCCATTTTGTCGCAGTCTTAAAGCCCGCACCGCCCCGACCCCGTAAACCAGAGCTATCAAGTTCAGACAAGGTTTCGGGTAAGCCTCGGTTAAACGCAGCTTGTAAAGCTTCGCCTAAGGCAATTGGGGCGCTTAATAATAGGCCCGCTTTAATAAGGTTATCTTCCACATAAAAGAGGTCTTGGGGCCAAGCATCCAAGGGGATTTGCAGATTGATTAAAGCGGTGATCTGATCAACTTTAGCTTTATCTAAATGGGGTAGGGCATAGCCATTGACTAAACCCGCAGGGCCTTGGTCACACAAGCCGGTACACGACGTATTAGCTAAACTAACCACGCCATCGGCTCTAACTTCACCCAATTTAACGTGTAATTGTTGTTCCAGATAAGCGGTTATTTCATGCTTGCCTAACAGGTGATCCGTAATCGAATCACTGATCAATAGATCATACTGACCGCGAGGTGATAAATGTAAAAAACTATAGAACTCAATCACCCCAATAATCTGAGTGCGAGGTATGTCTAACTGCTGTGCTATTTGTTCAATAGCCTCATGCGGGATATAAAAATACTGTGCTTGAACGGCCCTAAGAATCGCTAATAAATGGGTAGACTGATAGCGGTTTTGTTCGATAAGGTGTTGAATAAAGGCTGTCATTTTGACTCCTAGGGCAGGTTAAGCCTCAGTTAATTTTCGCTAATGAAGGCATTAAGAATTAAAGCCATGTTCGCCATACCTAGATGGAGGTTGTGCTCAATGTCAGCCATGGTGATTTCACCGTCTGATTTACCCGCTGCCCAGTTCGCAATTACTGAAATAGCGGCATAGTCAATGTCTAATTCTCTAGCTAGGGCGGCTTCTGGCATTCCGGTCATCCCCACGACATCACAGCCATCTTGTTCCATACGTTTAATTTCTGCGGATGATTCTAAGCGCGGCCCTTGGGTACAGCCATAAGTGCCTATCGGGGTAATCGCAATATGTGCTTTAGTTGCCGCTAATATTAAGGCATTCCGTAAGGTTTGACTGTAAGGATAACTAAAGTCTACATGGGTAACGGGATAGTTCTCATCCTCAAAAAAAGTATGTTTACGACCATAACTGTAATCGATAATTTGATCAGGAATCGCAATATGTGCCGGCGCCATGGCCTGGGTAATACCACCCACTGCGGCTACAGCAATAATCTGTTCTACACCTAATTGTTTAAGGCCCCAGATATTAGCCCGATAATTGATTTTATGTGGTGCAAGCGTATGGGGATTACCATGTCTGGCTAAAAAGACCACTTCTTTTTGGTTTAGTTCACCCGTCATAAAATCAGCAGAAGGCGCACCATAAGGGGTGTCAATTTTATCTCTCTTTATGATCGTTAAACCACTCAATTGAGTGAGCCCAGTACCACCAATAATTGCAAGTTTAGTCATTCAGTGACATCCTTAGTAAACGTTAATGTAGGTTAATATGTTGTGGAGAGATTAAAGGGTGCAGGCATAAATACCGGGGGCGTTGCGTAAATAACCCTTATAGTCTAGCCCGTAACCAAATAAGTAGCGATTTTCGACAGGCAAGCCAACAAAGTCAGCGCTGATCGGTTTGCTGTGTCCTAGGTCTTTATCCAGTAAAACTGCGGTATAAACGGCAGTGGCGCCCTGTTCCAAGCAATACTCTTTAATTACCGACAGGGTAATACCTTCGTCTAAGATATCATCAATAATAAGGATAGTTCTATCTTTAATTGGGGTTTTGGGTTTAAGCAGCCATTCAAGGGTACCGCCTGCGGTTTTATTTTGATAACGACTGGCATTAACCGAATCTAGGGTAAGAGGCATGGTTAGCCGAGGTAGCAATTTACCCGTGGTAATAATGCCCCCATTTAAGGCACATAAAACCAACGGATTAGTATCCGCTAATTGCGCATTAATCTGGGTCGCCATGTCATCGAGTGCGACTTCAAGTTGGTGGGCACTGTAGAGTAAGTCGGCGGTTTCTTGGACGTAGGTAATTTCTTTAAGCATGTTGTAAGATTAGTTCGTTAATAAGAGCAGAAGCGTGTTGCCATTGGGCCGTTTGTTTATAATCACTGGATACAGTAGGTCGGCCTAACATGCGATTAAGACGTGCTTCTCGGGCAGGATCTTGAGTGACGGGTAAGGCATCCAGAACTTGTTCGGCCGCGTCTGGGTTATTACACACTAATAACATATCACAACCGGCTTGTTGAGCTAAACGCGCACGGGTAGGGTAATCTCCGGCTGAGGCTGCACCGGCCATACTTAAATCATCACTAAAGATCGTGCCGTTAAAGTTGAGTTCTTTACGTAAAATCTCCTGTAGCCAAAAGGCAGAAAAGCCGGCCGGATTATCATCAATCGCGGTAAACAATACATGCGCTGGCATAATCGCTTCTAAACCTTCGGCGATGAGGTGTTTAAAGGGTAAAAAGTCTTTCGCCCTTAAGGCGACTAATTCACGCGTATCAATCGGTAAAGTTAAATGTGAATCCAGTGCAACACCGCCATGACCTGGGAAATGTTTACCTGTCGCCGCCATTCCGGCTTGGTTCATACCTTTTCTAAAGCCACTGGCTAATTGAGTTGCAAGCTCAGGGTCGGTTGAGAATGACCGATCTCCAATGATTTGGCTGATGCCCGCATCCACATCCAGTACGGGTGCAAAACTAAAATCCACGCCGACCGCTAACAGTTCAGTTGCCATTAACCAACCTGCGGCTTCTGCTAAGTCAGGGCTTTTTGCATAATAAGAGGCGGGGGGTAAGCGCGTAAAACCGTCTCTAAATCGTTGCACACGCCCCCCTTCTTGATCAACGGCAATTAAAATATCACCCTTTCGAGTCGCACGGATTTCTTGGATTAACGCAGTCACTTGTTGGGGATCTTGGTAATTTCGTGAGAAAAGAATCACCGCACCGGTATTAGGATGGTTAATTTTATCGTATTCGTGTGACGCTAATGTTAAACCTTCAACATCTAGCATCACCGGGCCCAAAGCGAGAGTATTGGTCATTATTTAAAGTTAAGAAAAGAGTAATAATGAAACCGTTGCCGGTTAATCAGCAAGGGTTTAAATAGGCGTTATTCTAACACCGATTAAAGTATGAGAGGATTTTGAAGTGAATCTGGGATTGGGTGTCAATAAATCACATCATCAATTGTGCATTCAATGACACAGAAACGCAGGTATTTGAGTTAAAGTAGCGACTAATTCAGCTTGTTCTGCCATAGTCACCAATCTTTTAAAATAAACTCAACTTTATGCGGGTTGGGAAGTGATACTACATCAAATAAATATTTTTCGCATCATCCATATGGATGATACAGGGAAATAAATTTGTGATAGTCGGGTAGTTCCTAGGTTAAGTGATTTAGATGTTGTTTCATCTGTTTTTTGTGAATCATCTTAACGGATGATGCAGGGAAAATTTATTTGTGCTAAGCGGTTGGGTTGGTGGTTTATTTAAGCCGGTGACTGATGATCCAGATCAGACTTTTATCTTTGTTGGTGTGCAGTATCAAGTGGTTAAAGACTTTTTGTGGCGTTTATCTGGATGATGATTAATGCCGCAGAGACTGATCACCTTTAATTACATGTATTCGCTTGATTGCCAGTGATAAATAACAAAAAGAACTCGAGCCAAAGATTTAGTTGATTCAAGCTACAGATATTAGTAACTGCGCTGTCTGTTAAGACACACTTCCTTTATAAACTCATTTGATTGAGAGGTAATCTATTGATATTTGATGATAATATGAGTCAAAAGAGTAGCCTTTATGTGTCAAATAGTGCTTTAGAAGGATTGCTATAAGGCCATACACAGTCTCCAGATACGACCTATTAAGACTGTGAAAAGGACCCACTCATACTCGACTTTGCTTGAGACAGGTTAGCGATATGTGACGGTGCTTATTTAAAATAAGTCTATAAGCTTATTCTTAACGTTGCCTTACCTGATCCCCATAGTGTTAAACTCTGAGACCTAAAGTGTGGGGTGCAGACTCAAAAAAATGCTTCAGCAGGGTCTTTAATGTTGGTTCGCAGTTTGCTTTATGTTTGGCACCTTTTCTGATAAGGGTATAGCCTTTTTTAGATCGGTGATAAGCCTTTTTGGCTTAGGTGTGGGCGCTTTTTTCACCAATACTGCGTTATTTTGTAGCTATTTAAATCTAACTAGACTAGACTCCTTTCCGAGGCCGCGACCTTTTTAGATGCGTGCATATAAAAAAAGCCTCAATGAATAGTGTCTATGTCGGCTCATTTTTAAGGTTATTAGCACGTCAATCACTTCTAACCTTAAGGATATTACTTATGCAACCCAAATTGATTGTCACCTTTGATCGTCTTAATAATGCCGAATTCGTCACAAAATCCGGTACTATTGTCGCTGGATTAACCGAAAATGCTAACTATCCTGAACCTTGGATGCCGCAGTTACCGACCTTAGTCGAATTAACCATTGCCCAAACTGATTTTCAAACGGCTTATCATGAAGCCTTGTCCATGGATAGGCTTAAAATTGCTCATCGTGAGGATTGTCGTTTTATATTAACGGGGATGCTAAGAAAATTGGCGCCTTATATTGAAATAGTGGCTCAGGGGAATGTGTCTGTGTTAGAAACCAGCGGATATGATTTGCGTCATGATACCGCGCATCTTAATATCTTTGAACCCTTACCCGCACCGATAGACTTTATTGTGTCGCACGGAGCATTTAGTGGCACGATTGATGTTAAAGTCACTCGCTTAGATGGCGTCTCTAATTATGAGGCGCAAATCACGCAATTAGATCCTATGGTTGAACTCAATTGGGTGCATGCTTTGTGGTCTACCAGCGCTACACACATGCTGATATCTAATTTAATACCGGGTCAGATTTATTGGGTTCGTGTCAGAGGTCTTGGCGCCCATGGCGTTGGATTGTGGACTGATCCACACAATATTATGGTGATTTGATTACGGTCATTACATCAGCCAGGCAGTTAAAGGCTCTGATCTTGTCAGGGCCTTTTTACGGTTATCTTTAATGAAGATTTAACTTCAGTCGTGCTTAATGAACTGTAATGATGATGACGCTACAAGCGCTTAACGCAAAAATCGTCCACCACTAATATCAATCATGGCGCCATTAATATGCGATGACATATCACTGGCTAAAAAATGGACACTGCTGGCCACTTCTTCTGCATACGTATTACGGCCTAGCGGTGTTTGTTTTCGGTAGTTTTCCATCATTTCTGGCGTGGAGTGAATCTCATGATGTTGCGTTTCTACGGTGCCGGGCATAACAGAGTTGGTGCGAACATAGGGGGCAAGTTCTTTCGCTAACGTGTGGGTAAAGACCATTAATCCACCTTTAGCGGCTGCATAAGCACCGCCGCCATTAGCACCACCGGTTTGAACAGAGAGTGACAGTATGTTAACGATACGGCCACTGCCGCTGGCGCGTAAATGTGGAATGGCACGTTTAGTCACTAAAAAGGCGCTGGTTAAATTCACATCTAAGGATTTATTCCAGTTCTCTAAAGTGCAATCTTCAATGGTGGCGCGTTTTATTAAGCCACCACTGTTATTGACTAAGATATCTAAACGGCCAGTCTTGGCGATTAAGTGATCAACCATGTTGTTAGCGGCGCTTTCTTGAGTTAAGTCGGCGGGTAACAGAACGGTATTAATGTTTAGGGCGGTTAATTCCTCAAGGAGTTGCTGGGCGCTATCTTCACTTGAATAATAGTGTAAGCCAATGGTTGCGCCTGCTTTGCCTAAAGCTAAGGCCACTGCACGACCAATGCCCACACCAGCACCACTAATTAGCGCTACTTTTCCACTAAGATTTAAGGATTGCTCAGGTATCATGTCAAACTCCTCAAGGGGGCGTTTCAATAAAAATGGAGGTAAGCTTTATAGGTGTTTGATGTTTTCTAAGATCGCTTCGGCGTGGCCTTCATGATTAACGCCATACTCAACCTCGGTTAATACGCCTTGTTTATTAATGATAAAAGTGGAGCGTAAGATACCCATGCTTTTAACACCATTGCGTTCTTTTTCTCGCCACACGTCATAACTCTCACATAGACTACCGTCGGTATCAGCTAACAAGATGACTTTAAGTTCGTATTTGTTAATGAAGTCAACGTGGCTTTCACAAGAATCTTTGCTGACACCGATCACTACGGTATCGTATTGGCTAAATTGATCAGCGAGTCGGGTAAAGTCGTTTGCTTCAATAGTACAACCTGGGGTGTCGTCTTTTGGATAGAAATATAACACCACGTTTTTAGTGTTGGCAAAGTCAGTTAAATTAACCAACTGATTATGTTGGTTTTTTACACTAAACGTGGGGGCTAACTGTTGAACTTCTAACATAGGATTCACCTTTTTAATGAGTAACCGATTGAAAACAATTGAAAATACTTCAGCGGTCATCATAATCATCTATGGATATAAAGTCCAGTTATCTGATTTAAAAATTAAGATTAACGGAGGATGATACTTCCTTATGGGCAGGAGTGGCTTTGTTTTTCAATCGATATTTAAGGGGCTTAGCGGGACATTTTTGGCTAAATCTAGGGCTATCACGACAGCCTAAACCTTCTTAATGTTTAGTGCTTTTGAATTAAGGCTAAGGTCTTTTCAGGTAATTTAGCACTCTGGCCACTGTCTGCTAAATAATGATGCGCTTCTTCATGAATGGTGCTCATGAACTGTATTAATTGCATTTCATGACGCATTTTCTGTTCAAAATCCTTGGCTTCCCACATTTGATTTAACAGGTGCTTGGCATGATGATGAATGGTAAAGGCCACGGCTTCAGGTAAGTGGGTGTAGCTGGTTTGGATGGATTTTTTTAGTTGATCGAGGGCATTAAGATACTGTTTGTAATCTTTAATATCTTGTTTGCACTTGGTTTTAAACATTGCCAAGTCGGTGTCATTTTGTGTTTTAAGCAACAAGATCTCATGCTCTATCTGTACGGCGCGTTTTTTTAGCTCTGCTTCTAAGGCTTTTTCTGCTAACACCTGAGCGTGCTTCAATTGATGTTCTCGAGCTTGGTTGTTTGATTTCCAGGTTAACTTCTCATCTTTAAACGTATGAAAAGCATCAAGCACGTTCAGGGTCCAGTTTTTTATCAAGGTCATCGCTTAAACCAGTCTCCAGTTTCTATTAGACGTCATCAGTTAAATTAAGGGTGGCAATGTCAGATTGTAACTTTAATAACGCATTAACATCGTGTTGTTTTAAACACTGTTGATGAGTCTGTTGTAATTGTTGGTAATGCACGGTTGAGAGTTCTTTTTTAAGCTGTTTTAAATCTTTATTAATGGCCGCGGATAGGGCTTTTAAATGGGCTTTGTTGTTGGCGCGTAATAAGTTTTTGCGCTTAAGGTCATTAAAGTAATTTAGTTGCACGGATCTAAAATAGAATAATTGTTTAAGTTGCTGTTGTTTGGCATCACTAAATAATAAGCGTCTGTGTAGGCGTTGCTGGGTCGAAAGGTAGGTGCTTAAGGCTGTCAGGATAAGTTTAAGTATCATAAATACACCGGCACTTAACAGCAACACCGCTGCTAAGATAAACAGCGCAATACCCACTTGAGTCAATATATTAGGCAGCGCTGCGATTGCCAGCCAGAGTAAAAAATCAACCAACAAGAACACGGCAAAAGCGGTGCAGACTAAGAGTAAAGCAAGTTTAATAATCATGACTGTTTAGCGTTTTGTTGATTCATACTGCCAGCTTTTTCGGATGTCAGTTATAATGTAACTATATTTAACTTTAATTCCAAGTGTTAATGATGTCGCATTTTTTTGAAATACATCCAGAAAATCCTCAGTTAAGATTAATTCATCGTGCCGTAGAGATTATTCGTAAAGGCGGTGTTATTGCCTATCCGACCGATTCTTCGTATGCCTTGGCTTGTCATTTGGATGATAAACAAGCTTTGGATAAGATTCGTCGTATCCGTCAACTGGATGATAAACATAACTTTACCTTGGTGTGTAAAGATCTGACTCAGGTATCCAATTTTACTAAAATTAGCAATGATGCGTATCGATTGATTAAGGCCTTAACCCCGGGGGCATTTACCTTCGTGTTAGATGCCACCCGTGAGGTGCCTAAAAAACTGATGCATCCTAAGAAAAAAACGATTGGTATCCGCATTCCCGATCATCCCGTGACGCAATTATTATTACAAGAATTAGGCGAGCCGCTGTTTAGTTCTACCTTGATATTGCCCGGTGAAAGTGAAGGCATGACAGACCCTTATGAAATCAAAAGTCGCTTGGAACATGAGCTGGATTTAATTATTGATGCGGGTATTATTAAATATGAGGTCACTACTATGATTGAAATTTCTAGTCAGGGTGTAGAGATCATTCGGCAGGGCAAAGGTCTTGCGCCAATGTTAGATTAATTTTGGAAAAATCATGGGTGAATTAAGTTTAGTTCAACGGATAGTCGTCTGGATATTGCCAGTGGTGTTTGCCATTACTGTGCATGAGGTGGCGCATGGTTGGGTGGCTAAACAATATGGCGATAAGACCGCCGCGCGTTTAGGTCGGTTAACGTTAAACCCGATTAAACATATTGATTGGTTTGGTACCATTATTTTGCCCGGTTTGTTGTTAGTGACGGGTACAGGCTTTATCTTTGGTTGGGCTAAACCCGTGCCGGTGGACGCCAGAAACTTTAAAAGACCGTTAAAGGATATGGCGGTGGTCGCCGTAGCCGGCCCTGTTTCAAACTTGTTAATGGCGACCGCTTGGGCGTTGATTGCTCGTGTCGGTGTTACCTTGGGTGCGGGGCTTAAAGAAATTTCTGAACCGTTGATTTACATGGGGGTAGCGGGTATTTCAATTAATTTAGTGTTAGCGATGATTAATTTATTGCCTATTCCGCCTTTAGATGGCAGTCGTATTTTAACAGGCCTATTGCCGAGTCATTGGGCTTGGCAATATAATCGTTTAGAGCGGTATGGTTTTATTATACTGTTGGTGTTGCTTTACACTAAGATGCTGAATGTTATCTTAGAGTACCCTCTGTTTATCGCGCAGAAAGTGTTTTTTTCGATGGCGGGGCTGTGATTGAAGCGTTGTCAGTTAAAGCCTGGGTTACTTAGATGACGGCGCCAGTGGGTATGAGTGCGCGTGAGGCCAGTATTAGGTTAGCCTTGGTGAATGGGGAGCCTTTTAATCAATTGCCCGAAGATCTTTATATTCCACCTCAGGCTTTAGAGGTGTTTTTAGATTTATTTGAAGGGCCTTTAGATTTATTATTGTATCTAATCAGGCGGCAAAACTTTGATATTGTCAATATTCCTATTGCCGAGATTACCCAGCAATATATTTCTTATATTCAGATTATGGGGGTGCTCAATTTAGAGTTGGCGGCTGAATATTTAGTGATGGCGGCGTTGTTGGCCGAGATTAAATCTAAGATGTTATTGCCAAGGCAGACCGAGCCAGAAGAGGATGAGGATGATCCCCGAGCCACCTTAATTCGGCGTTTGCAAGAATATGAGCAAATTAAAAAAGCGGCGGAAGAGATTGATTTGTTGCCACGCATGGAGCGTGATATATTCACCCCTGAGGTGGATACGTCACCTTTAAATATAGCCCAACAAGTGCCGGATGTGCAATTAAAAGAGATGTTGTTAGCGTTTCAGGATGTCCTAAAGCGCGTTGATCAACTTAGTCATCACCAAATTACCAAAGAAGCGTTATCTGTCCGTGAACGAATGGCAGCCATTTTGGCAAACCTTGAAGGAGAAAATAGTCTCCTTTTCTCGCAATTATTTATCCGAAAAGAAGGTAGACACGGAGTCGTTGTCTCGTTTTTGGCCATCCTCGAACTCGGAAAAGAAGGACTCATCGACATTACTCAGTTCGAGCCCTTCTCAGAAATCCGTATCAAAGCCGCGGGCCTCGCGATCCCCTAAAGCGAAGGCGGTTGCGGCCCCCCTTGAATCAACGGAGGTTACTTCTGATGCTGTTGTTGCTTTTGTTTTAGGCGATGTCAGTCAAGGTGTGTCTGAGGGGGCAGGTTTGGATACTGTTCAGGGAGAGGTCTCTGCAGCACTTGCATCGATCGCTGTAAAGGATACGGTCTCTGCAAAGTCTGTGCAACAGGTGGTGGTGAGGCCTATTAGGTTACGTCCTTTGGGTAAATTTAGAAAACAGTTGAATAATCAAGTAGAATTAAGCACATTGACTACGATAGATAAGCAGATCCTTGAGTCTGAACATAAGCTAATTATTGAGTCTGCTAATAAGCAGGGCGCTGAAGCTGAACATAATCAGCTTGTTGAGGTTGATAATCATCAGGTGATTGAGACTGTCGAGATTAATGACAAAATAAAGCGTATCGTTGAAGCGATTCTTTTTGTAGCCAAGAAGCCGATGACGATCAAACAGGTGCAGCAGGTGTTTCCTGAATTGGAACAGCCGGAGTTGGCCGAGATTCAAGTGGCTATCAGCGTGATTACCGAAGAGTATCGCTATCGTCCTGTTGAGTTAAAGCAGGTGGCCAGTGGGTATCGCTTTCAGATTAAGGCGGAGTTGTCTCAATGGGTGTCACGTTTATTTGAAGAAAAACCGCCTCGTTATTCACGGGCATTATTAGAAACCTTGGCTATTATTGCGTATCGGCAGCCGGTTACTCGGGCGGATATAGAGGATATTAGAGGGGTGAGTGTCAGCTCAAGTATTATTCAAACCTTGCTAGAGCGGGAATGGATTCGGGTGGTGGCGCATAAAGAAGCGCCGGGGCGCCCAGGTTTGTATGGTACAACGAAACAGTTTTTGGATTATTTTAATATAACATCGCTAAATGAATTGCCGGCCCTTGAGGATATTAAGTATCTGGATGAGGCGGTAACGGTCGTAGCAAATAACGCAGGTAACGAGTGAAAAGTAATAAATCTTCAAGTGATTCATCAAAGCAACCCAATCGCACGGCGGGTAAAGTGAATAAGTCACCTAAACAACAGCGTAAAACCCAAGATAAAGCGCATAAGCCTAAAGAGCCGAGTCAAAAGGTATCGGTGCCAGTCGCTAAGTCCCTTAGCATAGAAGCAAAAAAAGCGGCTCAGTTGGTTGCGGCGGCAGGTGAACGTATCCAAAAAGTATTGGCTCGCGGTGGGGTGGGATCACGAAGAGAAGTTGAACGTTGGATTGATGAAGGTCGCTTAAAATTAAATGGCGAGTTAGTTAAGTTAGGGGATCGTTTAAAACAGGGTGATTATTTACAACTGAACGACCGAGTCGTTCATTGGGAGAAGTTTGCCATTCAACCAACCCGCGTATTGCTTTACCATAAACCGACCGGTGAAGTGGTCACGCGTCGTGATCCTGAGGGGCGGCCAGTGGTTTTTACCCAGCTACCAACCTTAACGACGGCGCGGTGGATTTCGGTGGGGCGTTTAGATATTAATACCTCTGGGTTATTATTAGTGACTAACAATGGAGAGTTAGCGAATAAATTGATGCATCCTTCGGCTGAAGTAGAGCGAGAATATGCGGTGCGTATTTTAGGGAGTGTGTCTGAAGCCACTCTGGAAAAACTTAAGGAGGGGGTGGAGCTTGAGGATGGCAAAGCTAAGTTTAACGAGATTCACTTTTTTGGCGGTGAGGGTGCCAATAAATGGTATAACGTGATCGTCAGTGAAGGTCGAAATCGTTTAGTCAGGCGTTTATGGGAATCTCAAGAAGTGGTGGTCAGTCGGTTAATGAGAGTGCGTTATGGGCCTGTGGTGTTACCTGAGCGCTTAAAAACCTGTACTTACTATGAATTAACGGAAAAAGAATTAGACTTGTTATTTGAGTTTTCGGGCATGGAGCGCAACGAGGCGCATCTTGTGAGGGAAAAGCCCGAGGTTGTTAAGCCTCGCGTTAACCGAAAAAGACCGTAATCAATGTTTTAGAATGATTTAAAGGTTGCGTAACTTTTCTGAGTTGATATAATAGCGGGGTATTGAGGTTATATTAACTTCAGGCGCGTAGCTCAGTTGGTTAGAGCACCACCTTGACATGGTGGGGGTCGTTGGTTCGAGTCCAATCGTGCCTACCAGACATTAAAGCACTGCTTAAGCGGTGCTTTTTTTATTGTAGCAACCAAAAATTAATTAACATGCCCGTAATTACTCTTCCTGATGGCTCTAATCGTGAATTTGATCATGCGGTAACCGTGTTAGACGTGGCCCGTTCTATTGGTGCTGGATTAGCTAAGGCGACCTTGGCGGGTCGAGTTGATGGCAACTTAGTCGATGCAAGCACGTTAATCAATCAAGATGCTTCTTTGCAAATTATCACTGCAAAAGATGAAGAGGGCGTTGATGTTATCCGCCATTCTACTGCGCATTTGTTAGCCCAAGCGGTTAAACAACTCTTTCCAGAAGCCCAAGTCACTATTGGGCCAGTCATAGAAAATGGTTTTTACTATGACTTCTCGTATCACAGACCTTTTACCCCCGATGATTTAACCGCTATTGAAGCTAAAATGCAGCAATTAGTGGCTGAAGATTTTGTGGTTAATCGTTCTGTTGTCAGTCGTGATGCGGCCATTGAATACTTTACCGGTTTAGGTGAAGCGTATAAGGCTGAATTGATTGCGTCTATCCCTGCAGACCAAGATTTATCGTTGTATCAACAAGGTGAGTTTACGGATCTTTGTCGGGGACCTCATGTTCCTAGTACCGGTAAATTAGGTAGCTTTAAGTTAATGAAGATTGCAGGTGCTTATTGGCGCGGCAATTCTGATAACGAAATGTTGCAACGTATTTACGGAACTGCCTGGGGCGATAAGAAAGAATTACAAGCTTATTTACACCGCTTAGAAGAAGCTGAAAAGCGTGACCATCGTAAATTAGCTAAAACCTTTGATTTGTTCCATATTCAAGAAGAAGCGCCAGGTATGGTGTTTTGGCATGAAAAAGGCTGGGTTATTTATCAGCAAATTGAACAATTCATCCGTGAGAAATTACGTGTTAATGGTTATGGTGAGGTTAAAACCCCTCAGTTAGTTGATCGCTCTTTGTGGGAAAAATCAGGCCATTGGGATAAGTTTGGTGCCATGATCTTTACGACGCACTCTGAAAGTCGTGATTATGCTATCAAGCCCATGAATTGTCCGTGCCATGTACAAATTTTTAATCTAGGTATCAAGAGTTACCGTGATTTACCGATTCGTATTGCTGAATTTGGTT
>Ga0194038_1000316_pt1 | contig 21102 bp, 15 predicted proteins | sample JunL226m_MetaG_FD_148630 | JGI IMG/M metagenome (GOLD analysis project Ga0194038, IMG submission 148630) | Anoxic zone freshwater microbial communities from boreal shield lake in IISD Experimental Lakes Area, Ontario, Canada - Jun2016-L227-6m | ecosystem: Environmental > Aquatic > Freshwater >... | reverse complement strand
CGCCCGCCCGCCCTTTTCGGAGCAGACATCCACCAAGTTGCTGGAGTATTGCGCGCTTGGATTGCCGGTGGCTTCGATCGACTACGCCTGGGCACGACGCTTTGAGCAGCAGACCGGAGCGCATTTTTACTGGCTTCCCAAGTCCTCGCACAACGGGGATTGGCTACACGCACTGGGCATACCATTGGAACAATACCAGTTCGCAACCCCCGATGTACAGCACCTGCGATGGGGGCGTCAAGTGGAACCCATGTCGGTTTGGCGTCGCATAGAGGAGCACCGATGAGTGGTGCGAAATTGTCGGTTTCGGCCGGTCTGGGCGTCGGGATTGCCTTTGCGCTTCAAGGGCTGTTTGCGATTGCGCTGCTGCGATTCTTTCCCGCCCAGGAGGTTGGCGTTTTCTCAGCCGTCAGCCAGATCGCATTTTTCTGGATGACGCTGGCACTGGCACAGGCACCGCTGCATTGGATGGTGAACGCAAGCGGTGCGTCTGGACACTCGCTACGCCAGGCTGTCATCGAGGCGGCGCAGCGCTTTCTGCTGATTTTTCCAGTGATCGCACTGGCCCTGGTGTTTCTCGACCGCAGCAGCTATTGGGAAACCTTGTTGTGGGCCCTGATTCTGGGTGCGGGCCAAATCGGCTGGCAATGGGCCCAGTCTGCCCTGTTGCGCTACGGGACCGCGCAACACGTGTTTCTGAACCGTATTGTTCCCCCACTGATTGCCTTGCTGGGCTCCAGCGCGAGCGCTGCAATGCTCCACAAGTCCAGCAGCTTGGCACTGCTGCTGGCGGCTGCGGGTGGTTATTGGGTGGGTGCGCTGTGGCTTGTTCCCAGTCTGCTCAAGGCTGATTCGGTTGCAGTGCCTGAGGTTGCGCGACCCCAGGAAGACGACCGCAGCGTGGCACTGCGCTTTTGGCATACGTTCATGGATGCCTTGCCGATGCTGGTGCTTTTGCTGGTCTGGAAGGCATCGTATGGCGACGCAGATACCGGTTACCTGGGCGTATGCCTGCGCCTGCTCGGTTTTGCCCCCACGCTGGTATACACGGCATGGGCACAGGTCCAGCTTGCGCGCGGTCGCTCTGCGGCGGCGCAACCAATCCACGTCGCTCTCACGGGTATGCTGCTGGTGCTGGCGTTGGGCTGGGGCAGCGACGCCATGGCACGCTGGGGATGGATCCACGGCAGTTGGACAGCGCTGCGCTCCTACCTTGTCCCGATCATGCTATGGCAAGCGGCAGCCTGCGTTCTGGCCGCTACCAGCCATATGCCGTTTCACTCGTCCACGGCCTCCCACTTTTCCCGCATGGCCATCGCTTTCAACGTCGTGTTGACCTGCTTGATACTCCTGCCATGGACAGTAGGTGCCCATTGGAGCGCCGAGTTGCATCTATGGATCATTGCCGTTTACGCCGCGCTTGCTCTGTGTGGCATGGGCGCAATCAACTACCGGAACTTGCAGCGCAGCAACAACGCATAGGCTGCGCGCCTGCAACCATCCCAAGCTCCCTATTTCGGCAAGTCTTCGGCGGTGAGATCAAACGCCTTGGGGCAATGGCCCAGGTCGCGTTGCGCAGCGGTGCAGTCAAAAACCAGATCGGTATTCATGCGTGTGGCCATGCCAATCGAGCCATGCCGATACCTGGGAAGCAGCCGCAACAGTGAAACGGCAATCCTGAAACCGAGCAGCGGTATCGTCACAAACCGCACAGGCCTGTGGAGAGCGGCAAAAATCCTCGTCACCATGTTTTTATAGGTCAAGGTTTCGCCGCCAGCAATGTTGTAGGCACCGCAGGCGGCGGCGCTGGGCTGCAGCACGGCTAGCGCGGCCAGCGCCACATCGTTTGCGTGGATCGGCTGGCGCAAGCCTTGTGCCGCCCCCAACAAAGGAAACCAGCCAAATCGCCGGATGAACCGCGCAATTTCTGAAACATTTTTGTCCACGCCCAACCCGTATACCAAGGTCGGGCGCAGTACCACCCATTCCACGCCGCGCTCGACTGCCCAATCACGCAATCGATCCTCGCCTTCTGCCAACTCCTGTGCGACCCGATGCTCGGACGGATCGGGAGAACCCTGCCCCGCCTGTTTGGTGAAACGACTTGTGGACGAAAGGGCAACAATGCGGCGCGCACCGTAGGACGCAAGCAGGTCAAAATGCTCGGGCAGGGTCCAGATCGGTGCCAGATAGATCCATTGGTTTATCTGCTCAGGCTGACCAGACTCCAGGGGACGCTGCTGCAAGGTTCGCCAGCGGATTCCCGTTGGTGGTGCGGTTTGGCGCTCGGTTCTGGAAAATGCAATGGCCGGTTGTCCCGCTTTGGACAGTTGGCGCAGCACACATCCACCAACCAGGCTGCTGGCACCCACGACTCCTAAGGGCGGCCTGTCATTCACTCCAGGCCTGCAAACGTGCAACGATGCGCTTGATCCAATAACCCGCAAACAGGGCGGAAAAACGCACCCATACTGCCGCCGCAACCAACCACATCAGAACGCCCGGGTACTGATGGCTGAAAAACTTGCGGTAGAAACGCACCATTCCCTTGTGCTTGTGCCATTCGACAAACAGAGGGCGGGCGCGACTGCTGTGCCCTTGGTAATGCAGCACCGGCGCATCCGGAACAAATACGATCCGCCAGCCCTTTTGCCGAAAGCGCATGCACCAGTCCAGGTCTTCACAATGCAGAAAATAGGCATCGTCCCAGAGTCCGACATCCGTCACCGCATCGCGCCGCACCAGCATCAGTGCGCCCGATATGGCTTCCACCTCGATGGGTTCACTCGGAAGCGGCTGCTTATGCAAATAGAAATCAAAGAACAGCTTGGGCCACCACGCACTCAAGCGGTTCAGACCAAACGCGCGTACAAAGGAGCGCCACGGGGTTGGCACCGCGCGCCTGCCGCCGCCTTGCTCGCTGCCGTCGGGATTGGTGAGCAACCCGCCCACCATGCCGATCGACGCATCGCTATCGAGCACCTGAACCAGGCGTCGCAACGAACCTGCTTCGACAATCGTATCCGGGTTGATGAATAAAAAATGGGGGCGCGTTGCGGCTTCAATGCCTTTGTTGCAGCCCGCTGCAAATCCCTGGTTTTCGGACAGGTAAATGACCTTGATTCGCGGCTCGGACTGAAACTGCGCAGCCAGTGCGGTCATGCTGGCGTCGGTCGAGTGGTTGTCCACCACGATCACTTCCTGGGCCTGCTGCAAGGCAACGGCGACGCATTCAAGCAGCAATTCACCTGCATTGTGGTTGACCACAATGACGGAGACCGGCTCCAGAAGTTCTGTCATAGAAGGCTGCACATTTGAGGGCAGTATGCTCAAACGCCGATCCAGTGTTCCCGATAGCGGCCACTCAAATATAAGCGTGCCACTTGCGGGCGAAAAAAAACCCTGCCGCTACAGGGATTGAATAACATGGTGGCCTGGGGCGGAATCGAACCACCGACACAAGGATTTTCAATCCTCTGCTCTACCGACTGAGCTACCGGGCCTGAGCGCGCAATTATATCAGCAACATTTGTCGCAACGATGCGGGTCATGTCAAATACTCGCTCGCTTGCCCCGCGTGAGGTCAACGCCGAGTTGCTTGAGCTTGCGGTACAAATGGGTGCGCTCCAGCCCCGTCTTTTCTGCCACCCGGGTCATGGAGCCGTTCTCTTTGGCCAGGTGGTATTCAAAATAGGCCTTCTCGAACTCATCGCGCGCTTCGCGCAAAGGCTTGTCCAACACGAAGTTCTGGTTTGCCTGGAGCGCACCATGCGGCGCTGCGGCTGCAACTGCGGCTGCGACCGGCGCGGAGCCACCCACACTCTCCTGCGAAACCACCATCGCAACCGGCTCAGGACCCGCCAGGGACTTGCGCAAGTTGCCACGCGCCAAGCCCTGCTCCACGGCCTTTAACAGTTTTTGCAGCGTGATGGGTTTCTCAAGGAAAGCCAAAGCGCCAATCTTGGTCGCTTCCACCGCAGTGTCGATGGTGGCATGCCCGCTCATCATGATAACGGGCATGGTCAGCGCCCCGGAAGCCGACCACTCCTTGAGCAGGGTCACGCCGTCGGTATCGGGCATCCAGATGTCGAGCAACACCAGATCGGGGCGGTCGCGCAGGCGCGCGGCGCGGGCTTGCGCAGCGTTTTCCGCCAGTTCAACGTTATGCCCTTCGTCGTTGAGTATTTCCCAGAGCAGATCACGAATCCCGTGCTCATCATCAACAACCAAAATGTTTGCCATGGTATGCGCTCGACCCCTCAGATGCTGTTGGGCTTGATCAAACTGTCTCACCCTGATAGACGGCTAATGATAACGATACTTGCGCCCCGACAACTTCGCCCCCTTCGGAGCGGTTTGCCAGGTCGATGCGGGTGCCGTGCTCGTCCGCGATTTTCTTCACAACTGCCAGTCCCAGCCCGGTTCCTTTGGGCTTGGTCGTGACATAAGGCTCAAACGCTCGCTTGAGAATGTTTTCGGAAAAACCTGTCCCGTTATCCAGCACGGTCAAGCGCACCCGGCCCTTGGCTTTTTGCCACTGGGTGCGCAGCACGACACTGCGCTGCGCACGTGCGCTGCCAGCGGCCGATTCGCTCGCATCCAGCGCATTCTGCAGGAGGTTGTGGACCACTTGCCTGAGTTGCTGCGCATCGCCCAGCACCTTGGGGCAAGGGCTTTCCAATTCCAGGTGCACGGGGACCCCCAGGTGCTCGCCTTCGTAAAGGTGGGCAATGTCCTGCACCAGCAGATTGAGGTCAACCGGCTTGAGTTCGGCAGCAGGCAATCGGGCGTAGTCGCGAAATTCGTTCACCAGCCGCTTCATGGCATCCACCTGGTCCACGATGGTCTTCACTGACTTGCTCAGGATGGCCTGGTCGGCCGCGGTCTGCTTGCCGGAGAGTTTGAGTTCCAACCGCTCAGCCGACAACTGAATGGGGGTGAGCGGGTTTTTGATTTCATGCGCCAGGCGGCGCGCCACCTCGCCCCAGGCCTGGGCGCGCTGGGCAGAGACGATTTCCGAGATATCGTCAAACACCAGAAGCCGCGCATCGCCCGGCAATTCGGCCCCACGCGCCACCAGCGTCAACGCCCGATCAAACGGACCCTGCATCTTTCCCGACTCGGCTCCCAACTCAAACGATTTCTGCCAGTGGTCGAGTCCATGCTCGGTGCGCTGGGACAAAAAGCTTGCAAACTGCTCCTGCACAGACCGCCCAAAATCCTCAAGACCTGCAACCTGTTCGATCGAAGTGCCCACGTGCGCGGTCAACGGTACCCTCAGAATCCGCGTGGCCCCTGGGTTGGACGAGCGGATTTCTCCTGCCGTTCCCAGCACAATCACTCCCGCCGTGAGATTGTCCAAAATCGTTTGCAGATTGGAACGTGCCGAGTCCACCTGCGCCATGCTTTGCTCTACCTCCCGGCGCGCATCGGCCAACTGCTCGGTCATGGAGGCAAATGCCCGCGTCAATCCATCGAGTTCGTCCTTGCCCTGCATCGCCAGTTTGGGCGTGAGGTCGCCTGCAGCCACCTGGCTCACGCCTTCTGCCAACAGCAGCAAGGGCCTGGCGATCTGATTGCCCAGGATGACCGCCAGCAACACCGCACCAAACACCGCAAGAAACAGGCTCAACGTGAGCGTTCCTATGTACATACGCTTGAGTCCGACACGTGCCAGCGCCCGCTCCTGGTACTCGCGGTTGGCTGCCTCAACCGCCAATGCGTTGGATACCAAATTGCTCGGCAGTGCCTTGGTAACAAAGAAAAACCGGTCTTCCGTTACCAGTTCAAACGTTGCACTGGGAATGGGGACCAACACTTTAACGCGGGCACCAATGGGTGCGCCCGGTACAGCCTCCTCAAGACCCTCAAACCACGACAGCGAGCGTTCCGTTCGGGCGCTGCGAAATTGCGCCGCCGTTGGTTTGTCAGGACTCAGGCGCAACCCCGATTGCGCCACGCTGCTGAGCAGCCGGCCGGGGGACGCCCACACGCTGACTTCTGCGGCACCGAGTTGGTCCAGTTGCTTGCCCAGCGCCAACCCCAGGCTGATGTCGGGACTTTCCGCGATTTGGCTTGCCGCTGAACGTGCCTTGGCAGCCAGTTCATTCGACAATGTATCCAGCGATGCACGGCCCAGGTTCAAGCCGGCTTCAAGCGCGCCCTCCACCTTGACATCAAACCAGGTTTCGATCGAGCGCGAAACGAACTGGTACGACACGATGTAGATCAGCAGCCCCGGCGCGAAGCCCACCAACGAAAAGATCACCGCCAGTTTCACCAGCAGGCGACTGCCAAACTTGCCCTGGCGCAAACGTATTCCCAGGCTGTAACCCACCCAGACAATGCCGCAAAACAGCAGCGCCGCGACCGCCACATTGATCGTGAACAGGGTGGCGTAATTGCGCTCATACAGATCGCGGTTATTGGTCGCCTCCAGCAGCAAATAGAGCAGGATCAACCCTACCAGCACCATCACCACGGCTCCGACTGCGATCGCCCAACGCAAGTGCCGAGAGCTGAACCGTGCTGCGGGCGCGACGACTTCAGGCGCTTGCGACATCATTTTTGGGGATCTGCAACAAGGGGCGCGTTAAGGGTCGCCGCAATATCCCAATCGGACTGCCCCACGGCACCAATCTGAAAGGGCCTGGGCAGTTGGCTCAGGTCCAGACGAAAGCGCAACTCCATGCGGTACTTGACGCTGCCATCCAAATCGGCAGCCTCGGCAATCTTCCAGCGGGACACCCGCTTGATCACCGCCAGTGCTTGTGCCAGGGTGTCAAAGCTCTGGTTGAGCGCCAAGCCCACGTCGCCTTCGCGCCCGGCCCCGGATGAGACATTGAGCCGCCAATGGCGCGTCAGCGGCTGGTAGGCCAGCCGCATGCGCCGCTCCACCGCAGCCACTTTCTTGTCGTACCAGTACCAGCGCTCGCGAAACACGTCGGCTTGCAGCACAAAATACAGCGGGATGCTCTTGAGTAGTGCCTCTTCCACGGCGGGCGGCAGTTCAAACAGCACCTGGGCCGAGACCTGGATGCCGTCATCCACCCGCTCTAGCTGAAGCTGCGAAATATCGGCCGTGCCCTGCGCATGCACCATGGCTGCAGCGAAGAACAGCAGCAAGACGCCACCCAACCGGGCCACGCTATGCCAGGTGTTTTTGCAGCAATGCGTAATAAAAGCCATCGTGATCACATAGGGGATTGTCCAAGACGCCAGCCGTTTTGAGGTCGTTTCGGGGCATTAAATGCCCTGGCGATGGCAGCAAAGCGGCATCGGTGTTGTGTGCAAGAAACGTTTGCATCTGCCCATCCCCTTCTGCCACAAAAATGGAACAGGTGCAGTAGAGCAGCCTTCCGCCCGGGCGCAGCAGAGCCCACAGGGTTTGCAGCATACGCCGTTGCAGGGCGGCAAGTTGCTCGATATCGGCTTCGCGGCGCAGCCAGCGCACGTCGGGGTGGCGCCGCACAATGCCAGATGCGGTACAGGGGGCGTCCAGCAGGATCGCGTCAAACGGCTCTCCGTCCCACCAATCCTGCGGTTTGGCCGCATCGGCCACCAACAATTGCGCCTTCAGTTGCATGCGTTGCAGGTTTTCAGCGATGCGTTCGCTGCGACGCGGGTCGATCTCTAGCGCGCTAACCGCGCAATCGGAAATTTCGAGCAAATGCCCGGTCTTCCCGCCGGGCGCTGCACAGGCGTCGAGCACGCGCAAACCCGCCGTCGCAGGCAGGCCCGCAAGTAGCAAAGGGGCGGCCAACTGTGCCGCCGCGTCCTGCACCGAAACCAGTCCGATCTCAAAACCTGGAAGAAGGCGTACCGGTACCGGCTGCTCCAGATATACGACGCTTGCCCCACCCGAGCGGGCTGCCAGACCGGCACGTTCGAGTTTCAGCAGGTAGTCTGCAATGCCGGTCTTTCGGGTATTCACGCGCAGCGTCATCGGCGCGTGGGCGTTGGCCGCCGTCAGAATGCTTTGCCAATCCTGCGGGCGCTCGCGGCGCAGACGCTCAATCCACCAGCGCGGATGGTTCCAGAGTGCAACCGGATCGGCGTCGGTTGCCGCCACCAAGGCTTCGCGTTCGCGCAGGAAACGCCGCAAACACGCGTTGAGAAAATTGGCCTGCGCCTTGGTTGCCGGATTGCGTTTGGCGGCCTCAACCACCTGGTTGACCAAGGTGAACGCATCGTAGGGCGCGTCGACCGTTCGCCACATCAGCGTCAGCGCCAGACACAACAGCGCGTCGGCGGGCGCAGGGGGCTGCTTGGCAGCCAGCAGGGTTCGCAGCGCCTGCGCCCGACCCATGTCGCGCCACGCTGCAAAGGCCAGCGCCTGCACGCCAGCGCGCAGTGCGGCAGCCGTGCCCTCGATGGCTGCGGTGCCCGAGGTCCCGTTGCGCACAAGCTCCACCACCCGTGCCGCAGCCTGAAGCTGGCGCCACAGTGGCACAGGTACGTCAGGCGCGTTCATGCACTCTCATCCTCGTGGTCAGCACCGGCGCGCGCTCACGCACTGGGGCTGCAAGAAAAAACCCCAAGTCCAACGATGCACAGGACTTGGGGCTTTGCATGCAGGCCGATGAGAACTTACTGGCTTGCAGCATCCTCGCTACTGACCACGGCGGCAGGCTCTTCACCTGCCAACTCGGCGGCTTCGGACTCGGCGATGGCGCGGCGCTCTGCGTCGTCCATGCTCTCGCGCACCTTGCGTGCTTCGTGGTACGCCAAACCGGTGCCCGCAGGAATCAGCCGTCCGACGATGACGTTTTCCTTCAAGCCGCGCAGTTCGTCGCGCTTGCCCATGATGGCAGCCTCGGTCAGCACGCGCGTCGTTTCCTGGAACGAAGCGGCGCTGATGAAGCTGTCGGTCGAGAGCGACGCCTTGGTGATACCCAGCAGCAAGTTGGTGAACGTGGCCGGAATCTTGCCCGCAGCGCGCAAGGCATCGTTGGTGTTGAGCATTTCGGAACGTTCCACCTGCTCGCCATTGATGTAGTTGGAGTCGCCCGCGCTTTCGACCACGACACGGCGCAGCATCTGGCGAACAATCACTTCGATGTGCTTGTCGTTGATCTTCACGCCCTGGAGGCGGTAGACGTCCTGCACTTCGTCGACGATGTAGCGTGCCAGTTCTTCCGGTCCGAGCAGGCGCAAGATGTCCTGCGGATCGGCCGGGCCATCCACCACGCTTTCGCCCTTGTTGACCACCTGGCCTTCGTGCACCAAGATGTTCTTCTCCTTGGGCACGAGCTCTTCCCAGACCTTGCCTTCCGGATCGGTAATCTGCAGACGAACCTTGCCCTTGGTTTCCTTGCCGAACGACACTGTTCCGGTGGACTCGGCCAGCACGCCCTTGTCCTTGGGAGAGCGCGCTTCGAACAGCTCCGCCACCCGCGGCAGACCGCCGGTAATGTCGCGCGTCTTTTGCCCTTCGATCGGAATACGGGCCAGCACTTCGCCGGGACCCACGTCCTGACCGTCGCGCACCTGCACCAGCGCACCAACCGGGAAGCCGATGGTCACTGAGTGGTCGGTGCCCGGAATCTTGACTTCGTTACCGGTCGCATCAATCAGCTTGACCTGGGGGCGCACCACCTTGGCAGCGCCACGGCGCTTGGGGTCAATCACCACCAGCGTTGACAGACCGGTGACTTCGTCCACCTGTTTGGCAACCGTGAGGCCTTCTTCCACATTTTCAAAGTGCGCCTTGCCGGCAAACTCGGTAATGATGGGGCGTGTCAGCGGATCCCAGTTGGCCAAAATGGTGCCTGCCTTGATGGTTTGGTCCACTTTGACCGTCAGCACGGCACCGTAGGGCACCTTGTGGCGTTCACGTTCGCGGCCATGTTCGTCGTGGATGATGATCTCGCCCGAGCGTGCAATCACCACCAGTTCACCCTTGCTGTTGGTGACATAGCGCATGGTGGCGTTAAAGCCAATGACACCGTTGGACTTGGCTTCGACGCTGGAGGCAATCGCCGCACGCGAGGCCGCACCACCGATGTGGAACGTACGCATGGTGAGCTGGGTGCCAGGCTCGCCGATCGATTGGGCAGCAATCACGCCGACGGCTTCGCCGCCGTTGATCAGGCCACCGCGTCCGAGGTCGCGGCCATAGCACCTGGCGCAAATGCCAAAACGCGTTTCGCAGGTCAGCGCGGTGCGGACCTTGACTTCGTCCACGCCAGCGGCTTCGAGTTCTTCGATCAGGTCTTCGTCGAGCAGTTCGCCGGCCTTGGCCAGCACCGAGCGGTTTTCCGGGTGCAGCACATCGTCAGCGGCGGTACGACCGAGCACGCGGTCGCGCAGGGATTCGATGGTTTCACCGCCTTCGACAATGGCGCGCATCAGATAGCCATTGTGGGTTTCGCAGTCCTGCTGGGTCACCACCAGATCCTGCGTCACGTCCACCAGACGACGGGTCAGGTAACCCGAGTTGGCGGTCTTGAGCGCGGTATCGGCCAAGCCCTTACGTGCACCGTGGGTGGAGATGAAGTACTCCAACACGTTCAAGCCTTCGCGGAAGTTGGCCGTAATGGGGGTTTCGATGATCGAGCCGTCAGGCTTGGCCATCAAACCGCGCATACCGGCAACCTGACGAATCTGGGCGGCAGAGCCGCGCGCACCTGAGTCGGCCATCATGTAGATGGAGTTGAACGACTCCTGCTGCACTTGATTGCCATGGCGGTCCGTCACCATTTCCTTGGACAACTTGGCCATCATCACCTTGGAGACTTCGTCACCCGACTTGCCCCAGATATCAACCACCTTGTTGTAGCGCTCACCCGCCGTCACCAGACCCGAGACATACTGCTGCTCGATCTCTTTGACTTCCTTCTGGGCGCGATCAATGATGCCTTGCTTTTCTTCGGGCACCAGCATGTCGTCGATGCAGATCGAGATGCCGGCCTTGGTTGCCAGACGGAAACCGGCCTGCAGCAGCTTGTCGGCAAACACCACGGTCTCTTTGAGGCCGCACTTGCGGAACGACACGTTGATGAGCTTGGAGATTTCCTTCTTCTTCAGCGCCTTGTTCAGGTTGGAGAAGGGCAAGCCCTTGGGCAGGATTTCGGACAGCAGGGCGCGCCCGGCGGTGGTTTCCCACAGCTTGGTCGATGGACTCAATTCGCCCGTAGCCTTGTCCTTGGTGTACTCGGTCAGGCGCACATTGATGCGTGAGTTGAGCTCCACTTCGCCCGCGTCAAAGGCGCGGCGCACTTCGCCGGTGTCGGAGAAGATCAGCCCTTCGCCCTTGCCGTTGATGCGTTCGCGCGTCGTGTAGTACAAGCCCAGCACCACGTCCTGCGAGGGAACGATGGAGGGTTCGCCGTTGGCGGGGAACAGAATGTTGTTGGAGGCCAGCATCAGGGTGCGCGCTTCCATCTGTGCTTCCACTGACAGCGGAACGTGCACGGCCATCTGGTCACCGTCAAAGTCGGCGTTGAACGCGGCGCACACCAGCGGGTGCAACTGGATCGCCTTGCCTTCGATCAGGATCGGCTCAAACGCCTGAATGCCCAAGCGGTGCAGGGTAGGTGCGCGGTTGAGCATCACCGGATGCTCTTTGATCACCTCTTCCAAGATGTCCCACACCACGGGCGTGCCGGACTCAACTTCTTTCTTGGCCGCCTTGATGGTGGTGGCAATCCCCATGGTCTCCAGGCGCGCGAAGATGAACGGCTTGAACAGTTCGAGCGCCATGAGTTTGGGCAAACCGCACTGGTGCAGCTTGAGTGTCGGGCCTACGGTAATCACCGAGCGGCCCGAGTAGTCGACGCGCTTGCCCAGCAAGTTCTGGCGGAAGCGACCGCTCTTGCCCTTGATCATGTCGGCCAGCGACTTGAGCGCGCGCTTGTTGGCACCCGTCATGGCCTTGCCACGGCGACCGTTGTCCAGCAGGCTGTCCACAGCCTCTTGCAACATGCGCTTTTCATTGCGGGCAATGATTTCGGGCGCTTTCAACTCGAGCAAACGGCGCAAACGGCTGTTGCGGTTAATGACGCGGCGATACAAGTCGTTCAAATCGGAAGTGGCAAAACGGCCACCATCGAGCGGAACCAGCGGACGCAGGTCCGGCGGCAGCACGGGCAGCACGTCGAGCACCATCCACTCGGGCTTAATGCCCGACTTCTTGAACGCTTCGAGCACCTTCAGGCGCTTGGCGTTCTTCTTGATCTTGAGCTCGGAGCCGGTCAGGTCGTTGCGCAGTTTCTCGATCGAGCCCTCGATGTCAATGCTCTGCAGCAAGTCCTTGATGCCCTCGGCACCCATCTTGGCCTGGAATTCGTCGCCGTATTCCTTGAACTTGGCGTCGAAATCGTCTTCGGACATGATGCTGAATTTCTTCAGCGGCGTCATGCCGGGGTCGGTCACGACGTAGGCTTCAAAGTACAGCACGCGTTCGATATCGCGCAAGGTCATGTCCAGCACCAGGCCCAGGCGGCTGGGCAGGGATTTGAGGAACCAGATGTGCGCGCACGGAGCGGCCAGGTCGATGTGGCCCATGCGTTCGCGGCGCACCTTGGTCTGGGTGACTTCAACGCCGCACTTTTCGCAGATCACACCACGGTGCTTGAGGCGCTTGTACTTGCCGCACAGGCATTCGTAGTCCTTGATCGGTCCGAAGATCTTGGCGCAAAACAGGCCGTCACGCTCGGGCTTGAAGGTGCGGTAGTTGATGGTCTCGGGTTTCTTGACTTCACCGAAAGACCACGAACGGATTTTTTCCGGCGAGGCCATGCCAATTTTGATGGCATCAAAATGCTCATCGGGCGTGAACTGCTTGAACAGGTCGAGTAATGATTTCATGGAATTTCCTTAATCCTTATTCAGTGGAGGACAGAGCGCAGCGCGTTGCGCTTGCGTCTGTCCTGCAAGTTTTCACGCTTAGCTACGCTCCAGCTCAATATCGATGCCCAAGGAACGGATTTCCTTGACCAACACATTGAACGATTCCGGCATGCCCGCTTCGATTGAGTGCTCGCCCTTGACGATGCTCTCGTACACCTTGGTGCGGCCCTGCACGTCGTCGGACTTGACGGTCAGCATTTCCTGCAAGGTGTAGGAAGCGCCGTAGGCTTCGAGCGCCCACACTTCCATTTCCCCGAAACGCTGTCCACCGAACTGCGCTTTGCCGCCCAAAGGCTGCTGCGTCACCAGACTGTAAGGACCGGTCGAGCGCGCGTGCATCTTGTCGTCCACCAAGTGGTGCAACTTGAGTACGTGCATGTAGCCCACCGTGGTGGGACGCTCAAACTGTTCGCCGCTGCGGCCATCAAACAGGTGCGCCTGGGTGCGCGTCACGGTCAGCCCCTTGGCTGCTGCAACGTGTTCCGGGTAGGCCAGTTTGAGCATGGTGCGGATTTCTTCTTCGGTAGCACCGTCAAACACCGGCGTGGCAAAGGTGGCACCGCCGCGCAGGTTCTCTGCCATCTCCAGCACTTGTTCGTCGCTCAGGGCGTTGAGGTCTTCCTTGCGGCCCGAGCCGTTGTAGACCGAGTCCAGGAACTGGCGCAACTCGGCCATCTTGGTTTGCGCTTGCAGCATGTCGCCAATGCGCTGGCCCAGGCCCTTGGCAGCCCAGCCCAAGTGCACTTCGAGCACCTGACCGACGTTCATCCGCGAAGGCACGCCCAGCGGATTGAGCACGATGTCGCACGGCGTTCCGTCGGCCATGTAGGGCATGTCTTCAACCGGAACGATCTTGGAGACCACACCCTTGTTACCGTGGCGGCCGGCCATCTTGTCGCCGGGTTGCAGGCGGCGCTTGACGGCAATGTAGACCTTGACCATCTTGAGCACACCAGCGGGCAACTCGTCGCCTTGGGTGAGCTTCTTGCGCTTTTCTTCAAACGCCAGGTCAAAGCTGTGGCGCGTCTGTTCGAGCGAATTCTTGATGCTTTCCAACTGGCCAGCAACGTCTTCGTCGGCCGGACGGATATCGAACCAGTGGAATTTCTCGACCGAAGCCAGGTATTCCTTGTCGATCTTGGCACCCTTGGCCAGCTTGTGCGGTCCGCCGTTGGCGAGCTTGCCGCTGAGCAGCTTCTCGATACGGTCAAACGCGTCGGCTTCAACAATGCGCAACTGGTCGTTCAGGTCCAGGCGGAAGCGCTTGAGTTCGTCGTCAATGATCTGCTGGGCGCGGCGGTCGCGCGTGATGCCTTCACGCGTGAACACCTGCACGTCGATCACCGTGCCTTGCGAGCCCTGGTCGACGCGCAGCGAGGTGTCTTTCACGTCGCTGGCCTTTTCGCCGAAGATCGCGCGCAGCAGCTTTTCTTCCGGCGTCAGCGTGGTTTCACCCTTGGGGGTGACCTTGCCGACCAGGGTGTCGCCCGGCTGGACTTCGGCACCTACGTAGATGATGCCGGACTCGTCCAGACGGTTGAGTTGCTGTTCGCTCAGGTTCGGAATGTCGCGGGTGATTTCTTCGGCACCAAGCTTGGTGTCGCGCGCCATGACCACCATTTCCTCGATGTGGATCGAGGTATAGCGGTCTTCGGCCACCACGCGTTCGCTGATCAGGATCGAGTCTTCGAAGTTGTAGCCATTCCAGGGCATGAACGCCACCAGCATGTTTTGTCCGAGCGCAAGTTCACCCAGGTCGGTGGAAGCGCCATCGGCGATGACGTCGCCCTTGTCCAGTTTGTCGCCGCGCTTGACGATTGGGCGCTGGTGGATGTTGGTGTTCTGGTTGGAACGCTGGTACTTGATGAGGTTGTAAATGTCCACACCCACTTCGCCAGCCTGTGCTTCGTCGTCGTTGACGCGAATCACGACGCGGGTTGCGTCCACGTAGTCCACCACGCCACCACGGGTTGCAGTGACCACGGTACCGGAGTCGACCGCCGAGACGCGCTCAATGCCGGTACCGACAAACGCCTTTTCCGGGCGCAATACAGGCACAGCCTGGCGCTGCATGTTGGCGCCCATCAAAGCGCGGTTGGCGTCATCGTGCTCCAGGAACGGCACCAGCGATGCCGCCACCGAGACGATCTGCGCCGGCGACACGTCCATGTACTGGATGCGCTCGGCGCTCACCAGAATCGATTCACCCTTCTCGCGGGCAGAGACCAGGTCGCCCGTCAGGCGGCCGTCCTTGTCGAGCGTGGCGTTGGCCTGGGCGATAACGTACTTGCCTTCTTCGATAGCCGACAGGTAGTCGATCTCGTTGGTGACCTTGCTGTCGGCCACACGGCGGTACGGGGTTTCGATGAAGCCGTACTCGTTCAGGCGCGCATACAGCGCCAGCGAGTTGATCAGGCCGATGTTCGGGCCTTCTGGCGTTTCAATCGGGCACACGCGGCCATAGTGGGTGACGTGCACGTCGCGCACTTCAAAGCCGGCACGCTCACGCGTCAAGCCACCCGGGCCAAGTGCCGAAACACGGCGCTTGTGGGTGATTTCGGACAGCGGGTTGGTCTGGTCCATGAACTGCGACAACTGCGAAGCGCCAAAGAATTCCTTGAGCGCAGCCGAGATCGGCTTGCTGTTGATCAGGTCATGCGGCATCAGCGGCTCTTGCTCGGCTTGCCCCAGGCGCTCCTTGACCGCCTTTTCAATCCGCGCGAGCCCGGTGCGGTATTGGTTTTCGGCCAGTTCGCCCACGCAGCGCACGCGGCGGTTACCCAAGTGGTCGATATCGTCCACGTCGCCGCGGCCATTGCGCAGGTCGACCAGGATCTTGACCACCGAGAGGATGTCCTCGTTGGTCAGCACCATCGGGCCGGTGGATTCGGCGCGGCCCATCTTGGCGTTGAACTTCATGCGGCCAACGCGCGACAGGTCGTAGGTGTCGGGGTTGTAGAACAGGCGCTGGAACAGTGCCTGCACTGCGTCTTCGGTGGGCGGCTCGCCGGGGCGCATCATGCGATAGATCGCCACCCGGGCGGCAAATTCGTCCACCGTTTCATCGGTGCGCAGGGTTTGCGAGATGTAGGCGCCCTGATCAAGTTCGTTGGTGTAAATGCAGGGCACATCCTGCACACCAGCGGTACGCAGCTTCTTGAGTAGCGCGTCGGTCAGTTCCTCGTTGGCCTTGGCGACGATTTCGCCGGTGTCGGCGTCAATCACGTTGCGCGCCACCACACGGCCAACCAAAAAGTCTTCGGGCACGCTGATGTGCGTGGTGCCGGTCTGCTCAAGCTCGCGGGTGTGGCGCGCGGTCACGCGCTTGTCTTTGGCCACAACCACCTTGCCGCTCTTGTCGGTAATGTCAAAGCGCGCCACTTCGCCGCGCAAACGCTCAGAGACAAACTCCATCTGTGCGCCGGTGTCCATCAGGCGGAAGTTGTCGTTGACGAAGAAGTTGGCCAGGATCGATTCATTGTTCAGGCCAATGGCCTTGAGCAGAATCGTCACCGGCATCTTGCGCCGACGGTCCACGCGGAAATACAGCAGGTCCTTGGGGTCGAACTCGAAATCGAGCCAGGAACCACGGTAGGGAATGATGCGCGCCGAGAACAGCAACTTGCCAGAGCTATGGGTCTTGCCCTTGTCGTGCTCAAAAAACACGCCGGGCGAACGGTGCAACTGCGACACGATCACGCGCTCGGTGCCGTTGATGATGAAGGAACCTTTGCCGGTCATGAGCGGCACTTCGCCCATGTAGACCTCTTGTTCCTTGACTTCCTTGACCACCTTGTTTTGCGTGGTTGAGGACTCGCGGTCATAAATGATCAACTGCACCTTGGCGCGCACGGCCGAGGCAAAGGTCAGGCCACGGGTCTGGCATTCGCGTACATCGAATGCGGGCTTGGCGAGGTTGTACTCCAGGTACTTCATCTCGACAAAACCGTTGTGCGAAACGATTGGGAAGGCTGCCTCAAACGCCGCCTGCAAACCTTCAACGGTTCGCTTCTTGGGCGCAACATCTGCCTGCAGGAAGGCCGTGTACGCATCCTTTTGCATCTGCAAGAGGTAGGGAATTTCGAGTACGCTGTCGCGGTTACCGAAGTTTTTGCGAATGCGTTTGCGTTCAGTGTATGTATAAGCCATTAGATCTCCGGGCAAAGACTGAAGGAACCAGGGGGTCCTAGGCGACTGTCGTGTCGAGCATCACGCTCAACCGTACTTGGTGGTTGGCCACTACCAACCATTGGCGGACGGCCATGCGTTGCACACAGCCCGTACCAAGGCGTCTTCTGCAGTCGGGGTCAGAAGACACTAAAAAGTGGTGCATCACCACTTTTTAGTGCGCTCTTACAAGCGGCAAAGGCTGGAAGCCCTTTTCGGTACTTCCAGCCCCGGATAAACGGCCGATTACTTGAGTTCGGCCTTGGCGCCGGCTTCCACCAGCTTCTTGAGGGCGGCGTCGGCGTCAGCCTTGGGAATGGCTTCCTTGACGTTCTTGGGAGCGCCATCGACCAGGTCCTTGGCTTCCTTGAGGCCCAGGCCGGTGATTTCGCGAACGGCCTTGATGACGGACACCTTGTTGGCACCGGCTTCGAGCAGGACCACGTTGAATTCCGTCTTCTCTTCGGCCACCACGGCAGCGGCACCGCCGCCAGCAGCGGGAGCAGACATTGCAGCGGCGCTCACGCCAAATTTCTCTTCGATGGCTTTCACCAGGTCGTTGAGTTCCATGACCGTCATGCTGTCAAGCGCGGTCAAAAATCCATCTTTATCGAATGCCATTTTGATTTCCTACAGTTAGTCGGGGACAGCGTTGCGTTTCGCTTTGAACTGTCCCGCAATGTTTCACTCTTGTTACCACGCGGTCGTCAGCATTACGCTGCGACGGCCTCTGCGGCGGGCGCTTCTGCACCACCGCCACGCTGTTCCGCCAATGCCGCCAGCACGCGTGCTGTACGGGAAATGGGGGACTGCATCAAGCCCAGCAACTGCGCCAGCAACACTTCCTTGGAAGGAATGCTTGCGAGTTGTTTTACGCCGTTGACGTCCAGGACTTTTCCACCGTATGCACCAGCACGGATCACCAACTTTTCGTTGGTTTTCGCGAACTCGGCAACCACCTTGGCGGCGGCTACTGCATCTTCAGAAAAGCCATAGATCAGGGGACCGGTCATCTGGTCGGACACCACCTCAAAGCCCGTGCCAGCGACAGCACGGCGGGCCAGGGTGTTTTTCAACACACTCAGGCTGACACCATTGCTACGCGCAGCAGTGCGCAATTTGGTCATGTCGGCGACCGTGATGCCACGGTACTCCGCGATCACGAGCGTTTGAGCTTTAGCGGCGAGGCCGGTCACATCCTGTATGACCGCTTCTTTCTCACTGCGATTCAGACTCAAGGTCTACTCCTTTTAATTGCCTCGCGGGACGGTTGCCCCTTGAAGCTCCACATTGCAGCGACCAACTGTTGACAGAACTTGCATTCCATTTGCAGCGGGATCGCCATCTGCGTTGGCCTGATTCGTCGGGCAAGCCCTCGGATTCAAGAATTAAGTGCAGTCGCCTGCACGCCAACGGTCTTGGATGGCCCGGCGATGTCCGAAAACAACGCCAGCCCACCACATTGAGCAGCCGTTACCGGCCGCTCAAATTCTCACATTCACGCCGTGATGGTCTGGAGGTCCACACGAACCCCCACGCCCATCGTCGACGACACCGCAACCTTGCGCAAATACACACCCTTGCTGGCAGCGGGCTTGGCCTTGTTCAAGGCGTCCACCAACGCAGCCAGGTTGCCTTGCAACTGGGCTGGCTCAAACGAGCGGCGGCCAATGGTCGAATGCACAATGCCGGCCTTGTCGACACGGAACTGCACCTGACCGGCCTTGGCGTTCTTCACAGCCGTTGCCACGTCGGGCGTAACCGTTCCCACCTTGGGGTTGGGCATCAAACCACGTGGACCCAGGATCTGGCCCAAAGTTCCCACAACGCGCATGGCGTCAGGCGCGGCAATCACCACGTCAAACGGCATGTCACCGGCCTTGACCATGGCGGCCAGGTCGTCCATACCGACGATGTCAGCGCCAGCGGCCCGGGCTTCTTCTGCCTTGGCACCTTGGGCAAACACGGCCACACGCTTGGTCTTGCCGGTTCCATTGGGCAGCACCACGGCGCCGCGCACCACTTGGTCCGACTTCTTGGCGTCAATGCCAAGTTGCACAGCCACGTCGATCGATTCGTCGAACTTGGCAGTAGCAAACTGCTTGACCAGGCCGAGCGCATCGCTCAAAGGATAGAGCTTGCCGCTGTCGATCTTGCCGACTTGGGTTTTTTGCTTTTTAGTGAGCTTGGACATTTATACACCCTCCACATTCACGCCCATCGAGCGGGCAGAGCCGGCGATGGTACGAACTGCGGCGTCCAGATCGGCAGCAGTCATGTCTTTCATCTTGGTCTTGGCGATTTCTTCCAATTGGGCGCGGGTGATCTTGCCAACCTTGTCCATGTGTGGACGGGCAGAGCCCTTGTCGAGCTTGATCGCCTTCTTGATCAGCACCGTTGCGGGTGGCGTCTTGATGATGAAGGTAAAACTCTTGTCGGCAAACGCCGTAATCACCACGGGCAGGGGCAGTCCGGGCTCGACACCTTGGGTCTGGGCGTTGAACGCCTTGCAGAATTCCATGATGTTGAGGCCGCGCTGGCCCAGAGCCGGGCCAATCGGGGGGGATGGGTTGGCTTTTCCAGCTGGCACTTGCAGCTTGATAAAACCGACGATTTTTTTCGCCATGATTTCTCCTTACGGGTGATAGCGCCTTGGTTCTGAACCATTCAGACCGCGGCTCCCCGGGGTAAACGACTCTTCTCGGGCGTTCGCATCGAGTCGGAAAATGCGAACCACAATTTCTCTAGGAAGCCTGAGCACAACGCTGCGCGTGTGCCCTGCCCCGCAAATCTTCAGGTTTTCTCGATTTGAGAAAACTCCAGTTCCACCGGTGTCGAGCGGCCGAAGATGGTGACCGAGACGCGCACTTTGCTCTTCTCGTAGTTCACATCCTCCACCGAGCCGTTGAAGTCGGTGAACGGGCCGTCCTTGACGCGCACATACTCGCCCACCACAAATTCGACTTTGTGGCGCGGCTTTTCGGTGCCTTCTTGCATCTGGTTGACGATCTTGATGACCTCGGCTTCCGAGATCGGCGAAGGCCGGTTCTTGGCGCCGCCGACAAAGCCAGTCACCTTGTTGGTGTGCTTGACCAAGTGCCAGGTGTCGTCATCCATGATCATTTCCACGAGCACATAGCCCGGGAAAAACTTGCGCTCGGTAGTCCTCTTTTGGCCATTCTTGACCTCAACCACCTCTTCCATCGGCACCAGAATACGGCCGAACTTGTCTTGCATGCCGGTGCGCACAATACGCTCACGGATATTGCGCTCAACCGCCTTCTCCATGCCCGAATAGGCATGCACCACGTACCAGCGCAAATCGGGGTTGGCCGGCGCGGCCGCCACGACTTCTGCCAAAGGGGTTGTTTCGACGTCGGTCATTATTTTTTCCAGCCCAGAATCAAATCGTAAAGAACCCATTCCAGCGTCTTGTCAGTGAGCCACAGGAACATCGCCATGATCAGCACAAAGCCAAACACATAGGCCGTCATCTGCATGGCTTCCTTGCGCGCGGGCCACACCACCTTCTTGACTTCGCGCCAGGCATCATGCCCGAAGGCAGCCAGTTGGCGCCCCGTCTCGGAAGTAAAGAAAACAACCACCGCCGCAGCCAGGCCCAGCAGCAACACCGCCCACTGCACCAACTGGCCTTGCTTACCCAGCAGGTAAAACGCGGCCAGCGCAGCCACCACCAGGGCACCGGATGCGGCCAACTTGGCTTTGTCCGAGCCGGTACTGACGGTTTCAACTTGAGTCGTGGCCATATTTAGCAATTCGTATTCAGTATCAAAAAGTTCCAAGGGCCTCAAGACGCGCAAGCCCGCTACGCTGTAGCGGGCCTCATCGCCACCGGTTTCACTCCAGCCGGATGGCAGGGGCAGTAGGAATCGAACCTACAACCTTCGGTTTTGGAGACCGACGCTCTGCCAATTGAGCTATACCCCTGTAGCGAATCCTTATTCCAGAATCTTGGCAACCACACCGGCGCCAACGGTACGGCCACCTTCGCGGATCGCGAAACGCAGGCCTTCTTCCATGGCGATCGGGTTGATCAACTTGACCGTGATCGAGACGTTGTCG
>Ga0194038_1000314_pt1 | contig 21166 bp, 17 predicted proteins | sample JunL226m_MetaG_FD_148630 | JGI IMG/M metagenome (GOLD analysis project Ga0194038, IMG submission 148630) | Anoxic zone freshwater microbial communities from boreal shield lake in IISD Experimental Lakes Area, Ontario, Canada - Jun2016-L227-6m | ecosystem: Environmental > Aquatic > Freshwater >... | reverse complement strand
ATGCGGTAGCGGTCGGTAAAGAAAACTAAATCATTCAAAATAAAAATCAATTGATTAAACATCAATAAGACCAAAGCCCTGTGACCGATCCCTTCAACCCAAAGATCTATATTGCCGGCCATCGCGGGATGGTGGGTTCAAGCATTGAGCGCGCTTTAAGAGCGCAAGGTTTTACCAATATTATTGGTAAAACCCGATCTGAATTGGATTTAACCAATCAAGCTGCTGTGACGGATTTTTTTGCCATAGAAAAGCCAGACCAAGTCTATTTGGCGGCCGCCCGAGTAGGGGGTATTTATGCCAACAATACCTTTCCAGCAGAGTTTATTTACGACAATCTGATGGTGCAAAACAATGTGATTCATCAAGCATTTATGCATGGAGTTAAAAAGCTCTTGTTTTTAGGGTCCAGCTGTATTTATCCTAAACTGGCACCCCAGCCCGTGACCGAAGAAGCGCTGCTGATGGGTAAGTTAGAGCCCACCAATGAGCCTTATGCGATAGCAAAGATTGCCGGCATCAAAATGTGTGAAAGCTATAACCGCCAATATGGAAGCTCGCATGGCATTGACTACCGCTCGGTCATGCCAACGAACCTCTACGGCCCTGGCGATAACTATCACTCTGTAAATAGCCATGTCATACCGGCGTTGATTAGAAGATTTCATGAAGCCAAGCTAGCCCATGCACCCGAAGTGGTGATTTGGGGAACGGGCACGCCCAAACGGGAATTTTTATATGTGGACGATATGGCCGCCGCATCGGTTTTTGTGATGCAATTAGACAAAGCCATTTTTGATGAGCAAACGCTACTGATGCAAAACCATATTAATGTGGGTTATGGATCGGATGTGACGATTGCGGAATTGGCGCATGCGGTCGTAAAAGCAGTGGGCTACGAAGGCAAGATTCGTTTTGATATTAGTAAGCCCGATGGCTCTCCCCGCAAGTGGATGGACTCGGGAAAGCTCAATCGCTTGGGTTGGAAACCCTTGGTAAATTTAGAAGCGGGCTTGACTTGCGCCTATGCCGATTTTTTACACCGAGCGGAATTGCCTCAATAGTGAATTGGAGTCCATCACGAAGGGCATCAGTGAGCCTTGCCAAATCCCTGTACAAGAGAGTAAAGCCTATTTTTTCTATGCGACGAGCAATACACCCTCCGATAGAAATAATCTAAGAGATGCATATCGCGATTTTATTGGCGACCTATAACGGCGCCTCTTACCTACAAGAGCAACTCGATTCGATAGAGAATCAAACCCATAGCGATTGGACTATATTAGCGTCGGATGATGGGTCCAGTGATGAGACTATTGCCATGATGGATGCTTTTGCAAACACAGTGGGTCAGGGTAAGGTGCAACAAGTGCAAGGTCCCCAACAAGGATTTGCCAGCAATTTTCTCTCGATGGTTTACCATCCCGATTTAAAAGCAGATGCCTATGCTTACTGTGATCAAGATGATATTTGGCTAGACGATAAATTAGCGCGCGCGGCTCGATTTTTGGCTGCAGTGCCCAGCGATGTACCAGCGCTCTATTGCTCTCGTACGCAGTATGTGGATCAAGAAAATCACCCTTTAGGCTTATCACTGCCGTATGCAAGGCCAGCGGTATTTGCCAATGCATTAGTACAGAACATCGCCAGTGGTAATACGATGGTGTTTAATGATGCGGCGCGCAAGCTTTTAGTACAAGTCGGCCCTCTGGTCAACATTGATCTGCATGATTGGTGGACCTATATGTTAGTTGCCGGGATGGGGGGTCCAGTGTTCTTTGATCAGACTCCCAGTGTTCGGTATCGCCAGCACCCCAATAACCTGTGGGGGATGAATACCAGCTTAAAGTCACAATGGTTGCGAATCAAAAAGCTGTTTGGCGGACGCTTTGCCAATTGGAATGAGCGCCATATTGCCGCATTAGGCCCCATAAAGCATCTATTGACCCTGGATAATCAGCTGATCTTTGAGCGGTTTTCGCAAGCCAGAAAGCTATCCCTAGTACCTCGCTTAGCGGGTCTGAAGCAAAGTGGGGTATATCGTCAAACCATGATAAATAATGTGGGCTTCTTTTTAGCGGCGCTGCTAGGAAAGGTCTGACTGCCCATGAAATGGATTACTAAAGTACCCATGCGACTGATTTTAAAAAGACGATCTGTACGATGAAGTCTCAGGTTCGATCTTTTTTGAAGAAAATCAAAACGGCGCTCGAGCCTGTGGGCTATCGCTTGGCCAATGTGGGCTTTTCCATGGTTTCGCGCTCTAAGCCAAACTTAGCAGGTCAAGAGTTGGGGGTGAACTTTATCGGCTATTCCAAAGGGGAGTTGGGTTTGGGTCAAGCTATGCGCTCCATGGCTTTTGCAGCTAAGGCAGCATTCATCCCTTTAGTGGTCCGCCAATTTAAGGTCAAAATTACCAGCAAGCAATCAAATAATGTATTGGATGCAGATGTGCGCGATCGTTGCCAGTACCCGATTAATCTCATTTGCGTTAATCCCGATATGTTCTATCGCCTGCCTATATGGGTGACTTATCCGGAGTGGACCAAGACGTACAACATCGGCTATTGGTTTTGGGAGCTAGAGAATTTTCCACCGGCATGGCAGTACGCCACGCATCTGGTCGATGAGATTTGGGTAGCCACCGAATTTATTGCCCAGGCCATGAGAAAAAGCGGCAAGAAAGTCGTCAAAATTCCTTTTCCGCTGGAATTTGATTTACCTCCTGTGTATCTAAATAAGGAGTACTTTGGACTCAACCCCAAGGAATTTACGTTTATCTTTAGTTTTGATTTCAACTCGATGTCAGAGCGAAAAAATCCCCAAGCCACCATCAAGGCGTTTAAGAGAGCATTTCCTCAAGGTGATCATTCTGCGCGACTCATTCTAAAAACCATGAATGGCAGTCATTATTCGCCATTGAGCAAAAATCTAGAAGCATTAATTGACCAAGATTCACGGATTGAAATTCGGGATGGGCATCTCACCCAAGATGAAATGCGGGGCTTAATCCGTTCGTCTGATTGCTATATTTCTTTGCATCGAGCCGAAGGCCTTGGCTTGGGGCTAGCTGAAGCGATGTATCTAGGCAAGCCTACTATTGCTACCGGATACTCTGGCAATACTGAGTTTATGAATTCTACCAACTCGATATTAGTTCCCTATACGCTGGTGCCAGTACCCAAGGGTGCCTATCCCAATGGAAAAGATCAGTTTTGGGCCGAACCCGATATTGAAGTGGCAGCAGACAATATGCAAAAAATAGTATCCGATAGCGCTTTTAGAGATCAACTGGGTGTAAATGCTGCTGTCTATATGCGTGAAGAGCACTCATATATCAAAGTAGGCAAGATCATAAGAGCTCAAATAGAGCAGATCCAAAGATTAGAGAATTATTAAGCTTGTCATGAGTAGTTGCTTTAAGGCGACCACCACCTCGATGGCAATAAAATAAGTCTATTTGAGATAAATAGTGGACATGCTTAAGGTTGTTATAAATTCGATTAGCTACTTATTTTGATGGGGCTTACCCGGGTGAACTAGGTTGATATCCAGAAACAACCTCTTTTAGTAACGCTAAAAGTTCATTTTGATTGCAAGTATTAATGGCGTTAACTATTTGCTCTATCTTGACCTGCAAATCTTCCCAAGGCAAAAATTCCTCATTTGATTTGAAAATTCGTTGGTGTGAAGTTTTTTCTGGGTGCCCCTCAATGAGTAATTCCTCATATAATTTTTCACCCGGACGAAGTCCAATTTCTTTCACTTCAATATCCCCCTGCGGGTTTTCAGAGTCCGTTACATCGAACCCAGAAAGCTCAATCATTCGTCGGGCTAAGTCAACAATCTTAACGGGCTGTCCCATATCCAAGAGAAATACATCACCCCCTGCCGCCAATGCCCCAGCTTGAATTACTAGTTGAGCTGCCTCAGGAATAGTCATGAAGTAACGCGTCATTCTAAAATCAGTAACCGTTACCGGACCACCATTCTTAATTTGTTGACGAAATTTTGGGACTACAGAACCCGAAGAATCCAATACATTACCAAAGCGAACCATCGCGAATAAGGTTCGAGTTGATGTTGTAGAAAATGCTAAAGCCTGAAGCACCATTTCAGCTAAGCGTTTGCTAGCCCCCATTACATTTGTTGGGCGAACAGCTTTATCAGTGCTAATCAATATAAAATAGGGAACCTCTAAAGCAATTGCGGCTTGGGCCAATACAAGCGTTCCAATTACATTATTTTGAATGCCCTCAATGACATTAGCCTCAACTAATGGAACGTGTTTATAAGCAGCGGCATGATAAATAATATGAGGGTCCCAACGCCTAATAATAAGATGCATCTGCTCAATATTTGTAACAGAGGCAAGGATTGGAATTAAGGTGATGGAGGAGTTTTGCAGGGCAACTATCGTAGCTTCCATTTCCTGATGAATTTGATACAGAGCATATTCACTCTGGTCCACCAAAATTATCACTTCCGGTTCAAGATCTATAATCTGACGACAAAGCTCTCCACCGATGGAGCCTCCTGCGCCAGTTATTAAAATATTTTTTTTAAATGTATTTTTAGACAGTAGCTCGACATTTGGCAATACTAAATCTCTACCAAGAAGATCATCTACATCTAAAGCTCTCAAATCATTTGCAACTACTCGCCCATGGGCTAGATCACTCATACTAGGCAGGGTCTGAACAGCTAACTTAGCGTCTTTAATATTTTGAATTATTTGATTGCGTTTTGCGCGACCGACTGATGGTATGGCTAATAGCACTAACTTGACATCCAGAGAGGCTGCAATATTTATTAAATTCCTAGGATCATAAATATGTAGACCAGATAAGACCCTGCCAATGAGTAGGGGGTCATCATCTAAAAATCCGACTACTCTCATTTCATAGCTATGAGATAGAGCGGCAGCTAGCTGCCTACCCGCATCTCCAGAGCCATAAATAAGAACATGCGGCAACGAAGTTATTTTTAAATATTTTCGGTATGGATTAGTTAACCATAAGCTAGCGATCGCCCTAATACCTCCAGCTAGGAGTAACAATATAATAGGCTGCAAAATGCCTATAGTACGAGGAACTCGCTCAACCCCAATGAATGTAAAAATAATCATAAATGGCACTGAGTAAAATACTAATGCGCGGACTAATTTTAACAGTGCATAAGAACCTGAATAACGGAAAATTTGACGGTAAAGACCATTGAATAGAAAAATGGGAAGACAAATAGCAACTGAGACTTCTGCGACTAAAAGGATGTTCCATATATCGCTATTAGTTCTGAGGGTAACCCATTCCCCAAGGCGTAAATAAAATGATAAATATACGCTCAGAACACAAGCGCCAGCATCAACTAACAATACTATTGCTCGCTTTATTGATCTTGGTAAATGCAAGACCATAGTAGTGAAATTATTTAGCACGATACAATAGATAATGTATTAATGTGATACACCCTCTCTACGAATAACTCTCATTATAGTGAGCATGATAATCTTGGCATCAAAAAAAAAGGATTGTCTTTCCAAGTATTCAGAATCTAGCTTTACCTTTTGATCGACCGATAATTCATCCCGCCCATTTACCTGAGCCCAGCCTGTTAGGCCCGGTCTAAGATGATGAACATTAAGCCTAGCTCTTTCAGAAATCAAATCATCTTGATTAAAAAGGGCTGGTCGTGGTCCGACAATGCTCATCTTCCCAACTAAGATACTCCAAAGTTGAGGTAATTCATCTAAACTAGACCTGCGTAAAAAAGATCCTAGTGGCGTTAAATACTTACCAGAGTTGGCCAATAAGTGGGTTGCTAATGCTGGGGTGCCAACTCGCATAGTTCGAAATTTTGGCATGCTAAAAATTATATTATCTTTACCGATTCGGTCAGACCAATACATAATTGGGCCGCGAGAACTCAATTTGATCATTAATGCTAATAGAACAATGGGCGCTATAAATACTGATAATCCCAAGATACTGACGAAGATATCAAAAAGTCGCTTCATGTCATGTCCGACTAAGGGTGGGGAGATTTTAAAAAGATACGCAAGTTACATTATATTCTTTATCTGATAAAGTCATCGGCACATTTGCGTAAGCCTTCATCTACTGAACTTATTGGGCTCCAGCCCAATAAGTTTTGCGTTTTTGAAATATCAACCCATAAAGAAGAGCAAAGACGTTCCATTAGATGGCGCTTGCCCAGCAATAGAGCACAAAACTTTAGCAGTCCTACTGGAATAGAAATTAAATAAGTTGGCTTGTTGAGTGCTTTTCCCATTCGATGCAATAGCTCAGGGGTTGATAAATCCTCCTCATCAGAAACCAAAAATACTTGATTTACCGCACTAGGATGATCTATGCAGCAGACAATTAGATCAACCAAGTTATCTACAGAAACTAGGCTGCGTCGATTACGAATTGCCCCTAAGGGTAAGATGATTTGTCGAGAAAGCCAGCGCATCATGGTTAAGATGTTTCCCTTTACTCCTGCGCCATAAATCAAAGGGGGCCTAATAATGACAAGCTCTAAATCAGAATTATTCGCGAGTACCAACAAGCCTATTTCTGCCTCATACTTACTAATGCCATATGAATCTTGAGGCTGGGGAATATCTTTAGGGGTAAATGGAGTATTTAGATCAGTAACTTCTCCGTTCACCTTAATAGAGCTCAAATAAATAAATCGCTTAACTCCAAGCTTCGCTGCCTGACGCGCCAAATTTAAGGTGCAGTCAACATTGATCCGGCGGTACTCACTCAAAGGATCTAATTTGTGCTCACTCATAACATGCGCACGTGCAGCCAAATGAATTACAGTATCAATTCCATCTAAAGCTTTGCTCCAATTTAAAGAAGAAGTTAGTTCGCCCATGCAAATATAGTCAAGGTTTTGATGTATCAAAGGATTGGTAGCTAGATGCCGAACAGTTGCAAGTACAGCGTAATTTTCAGTAATGAGCCTCTCTAGAAGGTTGGCGCCGACAAAGCCTGTTGCGCCAGTAAGTAAAATTCGATGGGAGCGCATTAATTTTTTTTAATTAACCTACACTGGGTTAGCTTAAACCATCGCTCAAGCTTGCTTATTAATTTGTCACGATCGAACTCTCTTAAGCTTAAAGCTTTGCCTCTTTTACCCATTAATTGACGATCCCGAATAGACGTTCTGGATAATCTTAATACCGATTTAGCAAGCTCTCTAGAGTCACCGGCAGAACATATAATGCCAGCATCGGCATTACGGATAATATCGGCCCCTTCACCATCCAACATAGCCAGTATTGGAATTCCTGAGGCCAAGTAAGATTGTAACTTTCCAGGAATAGTCATTGCAAATATTGGAGCTTTCTTTAGAGAGACCAATAACACATCAGCATGTACAAAAAACGAAGGCATACGCTCAACAGAAAATTGCCCTAAAAACAAAAAGCAATGCTCAAGGCCCTGCATTTGAACTTCCTCTTTTAATTTCTTACTTTGACGCCCGCTGCCAATAATGATCCACCTAATATTGAGATGGCTTTTTAGAATATATGCAGCTTCTACTATTGTAGGGAAGTCCTGCGCTTCTCCAATATTTCCAGCAAACATAATATTAAAACATCCAGATTTTATTGGAATTTCTGAGGCCGGCTTTATTACTTGATCATTTAAAGTTATATCAGACCAACTTGGGAAGTATTCAATTTGGGAGTAAGCGCTTGTATATTGCGCTATCTTTGGGATAAAGCTTTTCGATTGTGCCAAAATTAAATCGCAACGCTGATAAATTTGTTGCACTAACTTTTTTAACATCCAAAGAATAAACTTGGATCGAACAATGTCTAAAGCTTGAATAGTTTCCGGCCATAAATCTAAAACCCAAAATATTAAGGGAGCTTTCTTAAAATATCGCATTACAGCCGCAGGAATCCCTACGGTGATAGGAGAAGGTTCATAGGCAAAAATAGCATCAAAGGCCTGCCCCTTTAACAGCCATGGCCCCAAAAAGGATGCACTCAAAGCAAATGCTAAATAATTTAAAGCGAGTTTTAAATTACCCACCCCTCTAGCAAGTATAGGTACGCGAATGATTTTGACACCATTAAGCTCCTTAAATTCTTCAGGATTAGCAAGAAAATTGGGGAAGAATTTCCCATCTGGATAATTTGGTTTTCCTGTTAAAACAGTGACTTGATGACCGCGCTTTACTAACTCTGAAACTAAATCATTGATCCTGAAGTTTTCAGGCCAAAAATATTGAGTGACTACCAAAATGCGCATAGATCAATACTTCTTCCAGACAACACGATTAACATAATCGGTATAACTCATAATAATTCGTAAAACTTTGTTAGATACATTCGGCATACTATAGTCGCCTACTAACCTAACGCCTGTCTGATGATCTCTATTTGCTCCACGTGGCTGGTGCGAAAGGATGTGTATGCATTGCTTAACCCGATCTAGCTCCAACCCAACCATCATGACGGCAGCTTCTTCCATGCCCTCTGGGCGCTCGTGAGCCTCTCTAAGGTTTAAAGCAGGAAAGTTAAGAATAGAAGATTCCTCATTAATAGTGCCACTGTCAGATAAGACCACAAGCGCTAACATCTGTAACTTCACATAATCTAAGAAGCCCAATGGTTTTAGGAGTCTTACTAATGGATCAAACTGAATGTGATTTTCATCAATCTGTTTTTGGGTTCGAGGGTGTGTGGATACAATGACTGGAAGGCCATACTCTTTAGCAAGGCCATTTATGATAGCTACTAACTTTATAAACGCCTCATCTGCATTTATATTTTCTTCACGGTGCGCGCTGATAACGAAATAGCTATATTCCGTAACCTCAAGGCGACCCAATATCTCCGATTGATCAATTTGAGGTCTGTAATAATTTAGAACCTCATACATAGGGCTACCTGTTTTTATAACCAAATCAGGAGGAAGTCCTTCCCTCAACAAATATTCTCTCGCTATTGAGCTATAAGTTAAGTTGACATCAGCAGTGTGATCTACAATTCTTCGATTAATTTCTTCCGGAACGCGCTGATCAAAACATCGATTACCAGCTTCCATATGGAAGATTGGAATCTTTCGGCGCTTAGCAGGAATAACTGCTAAGCAACTATTTGTGTCTCCCAGCACCAAAAGCGCATCTGGCTTAATCTCATCCAGGATCTTATCAATGTCGATAATAATATTACCAATGGTGTGGGCTGCGCTAGAGCTATCTGTAGCGCTATCAAGAAAGTAATCCGCTTTTCGAATCCCCATTTCCTCAAAAAAAATCTTGTTGAGCTCATAGTCATAGTTTTGACCTGTATGTACCAGAATATGTTCACAATATTCATCAAGTTTTGCTATTACACGAGATAGGCGAATTAGCTCAGGACGAGTGCCAACTATAGTAAGAACTTTAAGTTTTTTCATTATTAACAATATTATGTCTGTAAACTACGTAATTGATACTTTTATAATTCTCTTAAATAGCGCACGTAAAAGTATCTGGCCTAGACCGATCAAAATTTTCATTAGCCCAAATAGCACAAATTAACACATCAATACCAATATTGGTTACATCATGCGTCCAACCCGGGACGGTTTCTACAATCACACCCTCACCACCATGAGTGGTAATTTCATAGAACTCTGTAGTTTGTATATTACGGAATCTAAATAAAGCCGCACCCTGAATTACCAGAAATTTTTCAGATTTACTATGGTGGTAGTGGCCTCCTCGAGTAACGCCGGGAATGGAAGTAAAGTAGGATACTTGCCCCGAATCTAAAGTCTTAATCATCTCCACAAAAGCTCCGCGCGAATCAGCATATTTTGGGGCTTCATATGAAAAAGATGCGGGAGGGAGATAGCTCATATAAGTGGAATATAAAGCCCTTACTAGGCCCATGCCAACGCGCTCTATTTTGAGAGTAGATCTGCTCTCTTTAAACACTTGAATCAAGTTTGCTAACTCACCAACTGAAATGCTATAGCTTGGTGAAATCTCAACATAGATCTCACTATAGGTAATCACATTATTACTATCCAATAGTTGTACAAAAGAATCAATCACATCATCTATGTATACCAAGGTAAGTTGTACGGATGCGTCATTCACTTGAACTGGTAATCCCCGAGCAATATTATGGCAAAAGGTTGCAACTACTGAATTATAATTAGGCTTACACCACTTGCCGAACACATTGGGCAGGCGATATATATAAACGGGTATCCCATAATCCTGATGCAATTTTACTAAGAAATTTTCAGCACCTTTTTTACTTTCGCCGTAAGCATTAGTCACAGTGGCTTGAGCAGATGAACTAAAGATAATGGGAATTTTACGGCCAGAAAATTGAACTTCATTAGCCAATGCCCCGCATAATTTTTGAGTGAAATCAATATTGCCAGCAATAAATTCTTGGTCATCGAGAGGTCGATTTACACCGGCTAAATGAAAAATAAAATCGATATTTTGTAATAACTTGGGCAATTCATCGAGGCTATTTTCACGAGTAAAACGGATAACCTGAATATCTGAACGTTCTACAAAATATTGGCAAAGGTTTTTGCCAATAAATCCGTCGGCACCTGTAATCAATACTCGCATAATTCGTCCTTACTCCTCTGCTAAAGCATTTTCGCCGCGCGTAATTGACTGCATATAATTTAACTTCATTAATAAAGACTTCATGCCACTAGCATCTAACTGAATTGTATTATTTGAGTTGTAATCCATTGCTTCAGAGATTTGGATTTCTCCTTGCTCGACATACTTGCCATAATTTAGATCGCGCAAATCTGGCGGCACTCTAAAATAATTACCTAAATCCTCGGCCGCAACCATTTCCTCGCGACTTAACAGTGTTTCAAATTGCTTTTCACCATGACGCGTACCCATGATATCAAGCTGATGATTAGGCAACCCTAGTAAATCTGTCAAAGCATTCGCTAAAACCTTAATTGATACTGCCGGAGCTTTTTGAACAAAAATTTCGCCAGATTGACCATGTTCATATGCAAATAAAACCAAATCTACCGCATCATCCAGAGTCATCATGAAGCGAGTCATATTAGGGTCGGTAATGGTCAGAGGTTTTCCAGCATGTATCTGCTCTACAAACAAAGGTATTACTGATCCGCGGGAGGCCATCACATTTCCGTAGCGAGTGACACATATAGTCGTATTCTTACTCTCGCGAGCCTTTGCCACAGCAACCTTTTCCATCATAGCCTTACTAATACCCATTGCATTAATTGGATATACGGCCTTATCGGTACTTAAACAAATAACTCGTTGCACTTGATTTTCAATTGCAGTCTCTAATACATTCTCAGTGCCTAAGATATTTGTTTTCACAGCCTGTAGTGGATAGAACTCACAAGAAGGAACCTGCTTAAGGGCTGCTGCATGAAAAACAAAATCAACACCACGCATAGCAGTTCGTATGCTCTCAACATCACGCACATCGCCAATATAGAATTTTAATTTTGGGCTACTGTATTTTTTACGCATATCATCTTGTTTTTTTTCATCCCGGCTAAAGATTCGAATTTCGCCTATATTAGTATGTAAAAAACGATTTAATATAGCATTTCCAAATGATCCAGTGCCACCTGTAATAAGCAATGTTTTATTAGAAAACATTAAGTAGTTCCTTTATATCCCTGTGTTACATCAATCATAAATTGATATGTTTTTCTTGCGCATAGATGCCATGAATATTTAATTGCACAATCATAACTTGCCTTGGATAAATCAGCCCTTAAATGAGGGGAATTAATTAATTCGGATAACGCTCGGGCTATCTCACTAGGCTTCTCAGGATCAAAATAGACACCAGCAGATCCAAGAATTTCTGGCATAGGGCCTCTATTAGAAGCAGCAATGGGCAGGCCAGAGGCCATAGTTTCCAATAGAATATTTGGCATATTCTCGCAACTAGATGCAAATAGCCCTAGATCTGCATGTGAATAATAGCTATGCAAATCATTAAATGGAACAGACTCAAGATAACTAACCCAGTTACCTTGGGGGTCATACTGTGCGATGGATGATTTTAATCGTTTTAATGCTGGGGGGTAATAAGATCCAATTAAATCTAATGCTATATGCATACCTGATTTTCGCAATGAATCTATGGCCTCAATAACGTGCCATTGATGTTTATATTGATCTATAGTGGACACATAAATTATGCGGTAAGGATTTGCAATTCCATAATTACTGATATGACGCTGTAATTTAGGGGGGTTAAAAAACCGGGGGTTGAGGCCATGAGGAATAACGCATGTTAAGCCTTTAATTGTTCCGGTCCAATTACTTACAACCTTGAATGCATATTTAGTTAAAAAAATGACAGCTTGAGCATGTTTATACGAATACGATTGCGTGCATCTTAATATCAAAAGCTTAATAGTTGAAAATGATAATCCATATCGCCCCAATTCTTTTGTTTCAAATGGAAGTAAATTCCTACTCATAGTCACCATTGGGCTAAAACTTCCAGCGTAACTTCCGCCAGGAACAAACAGAACGTCGCAATTTTCTTGACGAGCTACTTTCGATAAAGAGAATCGTTGCCAAATAGTACGCCGCAGTAGACCGCGATCTAACTCGGCAATGAAACATTTCTTTATCCATGGACGATCGTCAATGAGATTGAGGGTTACAGTTCCACCCCAAACTATAATACCTTCTATACCCATTACATCTGGCTCTGTCGCCCTAAGCAACTCCACCAAATGAGTTACGCCACCTCCGCCACGTAAGTTTGCAGCATCAATTCCAACTTTAATATTTTTTTTAATTGTCACGTTTGACAACTTCATTGATATACCAAGGCATTGCAGCCTTAAGTCCCTTATCTATCGAAAAGAGTGGGGAATACCCTAGCAATTTTTGCGCCTTGCTAATATCTGCCTGAGAATGTCGAACATCTCCAGATCTAAAATCGCGATAAATTAATTTCGAAGATGGAAGCTCGCAATGCAACTGTAAAGTCTCTTTAATGAGCCCATATAATTTATTTAAAGAAGTTCTATTATTTAGTGCTACATTATAAATTTGATTTCTTGCGCTATTAGTTACTGATGTAGCAGCCAATAGATTAGCCTGAACAGCATTATCAACATAGCAAAAATCCCTACTTGTTTCACCATCTCCATTGATAAAAATATCATCGCCTCTAAGCATGGCGGCGGTCCATTTTGGGATGACTGCAGCATAAGCACCCTCAGCATCTTGTCGTTTTCCAAAAATATTAAAGTACCTTAAACCGATAGTATCAAATCCATAACATCTTGCAAAAATTTCAGCATATAGCTCGTTTACAAGTTTTGTAACAGCGTACGGAGAAAGCGGTTTGCCAATATTTTCTTCTACCTTTGGTAAGGCTGGGTGATCGCCATAAGTAGAGCTACTGGCTGCATAGACAAACGAATTAACATTTGCATCTTTAGATGCAATTAACATATTTAGAAATCCGTCAATATTACTTGCATTAGTAGCAATAGGATCTGCTAGGCTTCTTGGAACTGAGCCTAAAGCAGCTTGGTGCAAGACGTAATTCACTCCATCACAAGCTTTCCTACAATCATCTAAATTCCGAATATCGCCAACAAAAAAATTGAAATTTGCCCACTGATTAGGGTTTACCAAGGCCTGTACTTCATCTAAATTTCGCTGTTTACCCGTTGAAAAATTATCAATTCCAATTACCTGCTGATTTAGCCTAAGTAATTTTTCTAAAAGATTACTTCCTATGAAGCCTGCAACACCTGTAATCAACCAAATTTTCTGATTAGCTAAAAGTTTTATTTGAAGATTATCGAATGCTGGCATCAGATACTCACAAACGAAGATCAGTTAGATTCGCAGGAAAAATATATTTTAAGTCATACAAAACATGATTTTTCGCACCTAATTTTCGAATTTTATTAATACCCATATCTTTAAATTGCTTATGGTTTACAGCAAGAATAATTCCGTCATAGGTATTAGTTCTTGGTGTTTCCACAAGTGAAATGTTGTACTCCTCTTTCGCCTCCGTGGGATTCGCCCATGGGTCATAAATATCTACCATACAATCATAATCCTGCAATTCGCTAATGATATCTACCACTCGAGTGTTTCTAAGATCAGGACAGTTTTCTTTAAACGTTAACCCCATTACCAATACTCTTGCTCCCTTGATTGGGATTAAGCGCTTAATCATCGATTTCACTAAAACCCTTGCTGCATACGCCCCCATTTCGTCATTTAGACGACGACCAGCCAAAATGATTTCCGGATGGTAGCCCAAGGATTGAGCTTTATGAGTAAGATAATATGGGTCAACGCCAATGCAATGCCCTCCAACTAATCCTGGGCGAAATGGTAAAAAATTCCATTTGCTTCCAGCTGCCTCTAAAACAGCTTCAGTATCTATACCCATCCTATTGAAAATCAGTGCTAATTCATTAATTAGGGCAATATTAATGTCTCGCTGGGTATTTTCAATGACTTTAGCTGCCTCAGCCACTTTTATACTAGGGGCCGGATGAGTTCCTGCAGTAATAATTTCGTTATACAGAGCATCAATCAATTCAGCAATTTCTGGTGTTGAACCGGAGGTTACTTTTTTAATATTGGTAAGACGATGTTCTTTATCACCTGGGTTAATGCGCTCTGGTGAATAACCTACAAAGAAATCTTGGTTAAATTTTAAGCCTGAATAATCCTCTAAAATTGGGACGCAATCTTCTTCCGTTGCTCCCGGGTAAACGGTTGATTCATAGATAACAATATCGCCCGCTTTTAATAATTTACCAATAAGGGTGGACGCACCAATTAGGGGAGTAAGGTCAGGACGCTTATGTTGATCTATAGGGGTGGGGACCGTGACAATATAACAGTTGCAATTTTTTAGCTTATCTACATTATCAGTAAATATTAAATGCTTTGAAGTAGCTAAATCTTCTTTACTCGCTTCAAGAGTATGGTCTCTACCGTTCTTAAGATTTTGGATTCTATCTTTATTGATATCAAATCCAATCACACTTCTTTTTTTGCCGAATTCAATTGCAAGTGGCAAACCAACATATCCAAGCCCAATAATCGCCAACTTTAATTTAGCAGTCATAAGTTTTTCTCTATCTATATTTTTCTGCAAAATTATTAAAATTAGGCTTGCTTCCTCTTCCCACCAAGTGCCCCCAGTGTCCCACTTCAATATTAATCAAGCCTGCCTCTTCAAATCCTCTTTTCACTGCTGCAAAAGTTTGCGGGCTATCATATTGAGGTCCTAGGGCATCAAATGTATCTAATAGCGCCCATTCTTCGAGTTGCATTTTAGTAAGTGGAAAAATACCGACATAGTCCGCAACTGGAACCAATCGTTTGAGACCTTTACCTAATATTGGCACGGCTCCAAGCCCTCGACTTATCATTAGCAAAGTAGGAATCTTGGGTTGTAAGAATTTAAATAGTTTTTGGTGATCCATTCTTTTTGTGAAAGGACGAAAGAGGTACTTTGCGTTTAATAGAGTCCTCAATCGCTTCCAATAATAATCCACACATAACTTCCCTCCGGGACTCAATTTAGCGGGTAAAGAGGCAAACGCTTTAGCAACATCGGGAGTATGCTGAAGTACCCCTAAAGAATAAATAAAAGGGAAAATACTATCCCCAAACGGAAGCGCATAAATATCACCTTGCACTACATGAAGATTTGGATGATTTTTCAAGTTTGCATAGCAAGCATCAACTGCACTAGAGTAATCTAAGGCAACAACCTTAGCCCCCGCATTTAATGCAACTTCAGCAAAACGTCCTGCTCCACAACCTACATCTAGTATCCATTGCCCCCTTAGATTATCTGGCTTCCAGTTGGTAGCCAACCAAAATCGATCTGAGGAAATTGGAGCGCCTGAGTAGCTATCGAGTTGTGTCCTGCGAAACATATTCCATTGTGCCCCGAAGTTATCAGCATAATTTAATGGATTCACAAAACGCGGAATGTTATTTACGATGGGATACCGATTTACTCCATCCTCAGATACAAGCATACCGCTATAAATTTCCCCATCAAATGTGTCATTAGATTCGATAGTTAATAGCTGCCCTGTTTTTGGACAGCGCAACAACTCTAATAATTCTGCTTTCACAAAAGATCTCCGGTATTTTTAAAAAGTGACTGCGTATTCTCTTCGCCATAATTCAAATAATACTAAAGCAAATAAGCGCTCGCCATTACTATAGCCCTTGTCCTGATTGCGTAGTAACTCTTCTACTGTGGCTTTATCAAAAATACATTGAGGATCGCACAAAACCTCATAAAATAATGTCCGAAATGGACCTGTTTTTAACCACTCAGCAAGTGGAATGGAAAACCCTTGCTTTCTTTGGCGATCAAACTCAGATGGTAATAAACGTTCAGTGAGCCGCTTGAGCAATATTTTTCTCTCACCTAAAGTGGCTTTTAAGTACTCTGGAACTTTTCCAAACGCAAACTCAATTAAACGGACATCAAGTAAGGGCGCGCGTACTTCAAGTGAATTCATCATACTAGCTCGATCAACCTTAACTAAGATATCTTCTGGCAAATAATTCTGAAAATCCATTCTAGTAGATCGTTGGACTAAATCTGTATTTAAAGGGCATCGGTCTTTATTAATTCTTTCAGCGAATTGAGTGCAATTACCCCGATTGCCTAATAAACGCTTTCTCATAGAAGTATCAAAGAAAGAAGCAATGAGCGGCAAACCACTCTTTAAATCCACTGCCAAACCTTGCAGCCAATTCCGTCCCTTAAAACCAGTAGGCAATATCTTGCCAGCAGCAAAAGATATTCCTTTGCGCAAGGGGTATGGAATTGGCCCCATTTTTTTTTCAAGCCATTTTAGACGGCTATAGTGCCCATAGCCCCCAAATAACTCATCTCCCCCATCTCCACCGAGTACTACTGAACAATGCTCTCGTACTAACTGACTAACCAAAAAGGTTGGAATCATAGAGGAGTCGGCCATAGGCTCGTCAAATTGATGCGCTAAACGCGGCAATAAGTCTGCTGATGCAGGATGAGCCACTAACTCAGTATGTTGGGTACCAAAATGCCGAGCTATCAAGCGTGCGTGTTCAGACTCATCCAGCTTTTTATGGCCAGGAAACCCGACTGTGAAGGTTTTGACATTGTCAGATGCCCGCACAGCCATGGCAGTTATCAAACTAGAGTCAACGCCACCACTAAGTAAAACTCCCACGGGTACATCTGCCACCATCTGGCGACGTACTGAATCCTCCAATAAACCTTCCAACTCATTTAGTAAGGCTAACTCATCCACGCCATTAGCGCTTAAGAAATTTACTTCGGGTAATTCCCAGTAGCGCCACTTATGATGTAGACCAGTTTTAATATCGAACAATATTGCATGTGCAGGCGGTAATTTTTTAAATCCGTGAAGTATGCAAAGCTCCCCCGGTACATATCCCATAGCCAAATAACAGTCCAACGATTCCAAATCTATCTGCCTTGGCAAAGACGGATCAGCCAAAAGGCCTTTCAATTCAGAGCTAAAACGCAACTCACCATCTTTGTGGTGATAAAAGAAGGGTTTTTCGCCAACACGATCACGAGCTAAAAATACAGTTTGCTTCTCTTGATCATAAATCGCAAATGCAAACATGCCATTTAACCGAGCTAGGCACTCTACCCCCCATTCACGATAAGCAGCCAAAATTACTTCAGTATCAGAGTGAGAATTAAATCTATGGCCTATAGCAAGCAATTGCTCATGAAGTTCTGAGAAGTTATAAATTTCCCCATTAAAAACGATGGAGAGCAAGCCTGAAATATCATGCATAGGCTGGTGCCCAGCTGGGGATAAATCAATAATAGATAAACGCCGGTGCGCAAAACCCACTCGAGTATCTGCAGACCACCACTCACCCGCATCATCTGGACCGCGATGCGTCATAGCATCACGGCCAATAGACAGCCAATCACGCTGAGTTTGAGGGGCACTAGATATTATTCCGACAATGGCGCACATAAAGCCAATTATCTCAAATTATCCGTTTACCCAGCAATTTATATAAAATGACCCAGGGATTGTTCAAAACACTCAGAAATTTTACTGTGTAGAAGACCATTTTTTTGCGATTTTATCCATAGATTTATCGCCAGCAATTCTATTTTTAATGAGGTCAACTGTAAAAATAGGATGCATAAAAGAGCTGGTTGCTAATGATATAAATTTTCTGAATGAGGGCTTCTGAAGGAAGGTATATAAAAGAGCGTAATGCGCATGAAATTGATATAGACCATGCTTTTTGAATTGTAGATCAAGCCATTGCATAAATAACTCATAATTTGAATCGTTAGCATTTACCGGATCAGTAAAACCTCTAATTCTGAGCCAGTAAGAAATCATTGCCATTCTGGAATAAAAAAATTGGCCCTTACTTCCCCCAATATCGGAAATTTGCTCAGAGTGATAACGCAATCGAATAAGTGGCTCCTTCAATGATGCCAATTGCCCCATTTCTGATAATCGAAGCCATAAATCGCAATCTTGCGATCGCTTCATGCGTGGCCGATACCCACCGACCGACCGTACTACATCTGACCTATAAAATGCAGATGAATGGGCCGGATACTTTCTTATATTGATAAGATTGCTTAAAAGTTGCGCATGATTAGTTGGGTAGTCATAAATACCCTCAACTTGCCCTTGACTATTAATTACTGAGTGTCCAGTGCCAATAAAAACAATACTCGGATTATGCTGACTAAATATAAACTGCTTTTCTAATCGCATTGGTTCACAGATATCATCTGCGTCTAGGCGAGCGATCCATTGCCCACGTGCAATCTGAATTGCGTGATTTAAAGAATCAGCTAATCCTGAATTATTCTTTACAATCAGATGAATTCTAGAATCTTGAGATTGATATCGCTTGATTATTTCTACGGAGTTATCTGTACTTCCATCATCAACAATAATAAATTCAAATTTAGAAAAAGTTTGCTTGAGAACGCTCTCAATAGACTCTGAAAGCCACTGACTCCCATTAAAAACTGACATGATGACCGTAATGAGGGGAATGTCTTTTGATATGCTATTGCGATGCCCATTCATTGGCTTACTCCGATTCGAATAGGCGGTAAATTACTCAAAGCCATTTGCAAATTGAGAGATAACTTAAAAGCTGAGAATAAAAACACGTTAAAATTTTTCCCAGACAGAACAAAGGCCATCCGTATTTATAAAATTATCTGCAGCAAATATCAATTGCGGAGTATTGCCAGATTTGTGGACTGCTTTACTTAGCCAAGCACCCCACCAATAGTAGGAGCTATTAGTAAAAATATGATGCTTACATTGCGCTAACAACCATAGTCTATGAATAGAACCCGCATAACCATCATCATGGGTGAGAAAAACTGTGGATTCTGGCAAATTTAATTGCTCCAAAATTGGAAATCGATGTGTACAAAAAACGAAAAAGATTGCTTTAGGTTGAGAAATTAATAATTTAGAGATTACATTATTGATTTCAGTAACCGTTTTCATTTGACCATTCAGGGAATGAGCTGCTGGGTCAGAACTCTCCTCATACAAGCGTATTCCCAGTGCTACCGATTCGGTTTCCCGAAGGGTTTTTCCTAAATCTATAAACTTTTTATCATTAGGAGTGCTCGGCATGAGTTCGGTATAAAGTAAATCTGAATAATCTTGGAAATAGATAGGGCATTGCCAATACCCCATAAGCCATACTGATTTTTTTATTGAGTAGTGGGCTAACTCCGGGATGTATTTCAGTGCAGTTTCAGCTATAAATGTTCCATAAATCGAATTTTTTATTAATTGAGTGCTATTTCCAAATACTTTGTTATGTATTCGATTTAACCAGTTTGGAAAACGCTCAAAAAAAGTTGCTATGTGTGCTTTAATGGGTAAGAAACCCAGTTCAAACTGACGTTGATATTGCCTATCAAGCGCAAAACCCGTGTGAGAATCTAAAATTAGTTCTGATTTAGTCCGAAGTGAAAATGCTCGTGCGGTAGCATATTGAAACATCTGATTGCCCAGCCCACCATTTAGCTCGACATATACTTTTTTCATAAATCAAACACTATCATTATTTTTTAACCAACTTTCCGCTGGTGCCAACTATCATGTATTTCTTGGAATATGGTATTTAAATCTTTAGTAATATTCCATTTGGGGTAATGAGATTTGATTTTGCTTAGATCGCTGTAGTAAACGATATGATCACCTTCGCGAGCAGTATCAGAGTAACTATAGTTCATTGGCTTACCACTAATAGACTCTATTAAAGAGAAGCTCTCTTTCATAGAAATACTATTTTCTTTGCCGCCACCCAAGTTATAAACCTCTGCAACTCGAGGTGAATCTATGAAAGAAGCGACGAAATTTGCCACATCCCATGCATGGATGTTATCCCTAACCTGTTTAGCTTTATATCCAAAAACAGTGTAGTGCTTCTCTTCCAAATTACACTTAATCAAATAACTTAAAAACCCATGTAGCTCAACACCACTATGGCTAGGACCTGTTAAACAGCCCCCTCGCAAACAGCAGGTGGGCATATTGAAATATCGCCCATACTCTTGCACCATAACATCACCGGCTACTTTTGATGCACCAAAGAGAGAGTGTTTAGATTGATCAATCGTAAAGGTTTCTGTTAAACCAGTCTGCCATTTTGCATCCGCATATTCCCAACGAGTCTCCAGCTCAACTAAAGCCAATTGATTGGGGGCATCTCCATATACCTTATTAGTAGACATATGTACAAAGGGCGACTCTTTGCAGTATTGTCGACAAGCTTCCAATAGATTTAGAGTGCCGACAGCATTGGTATCAAAATCATCAAATGGAATAGCGGCGGCCCGGTCATGGGATGGTTGAGCTGCAGCATGAACGACCGCATCAGGACGAATCTCCTTAACTAAATTTAATATGCCTGATCGATCACGTATATCCACCTCATGGTGAGTAAACTTTTCAAATTTATTTATTAGGCGATCTTGATTCCATCGCGTACTTCCTTGAGGCCCAAAGAATATTTCTCTCATATTATTATCAACGCCATGAATCGTTGCGCCTTGATTAGCAAAGTAAGAAACTACCTCACTGCCAATAAGACCGCTTGAGCCAGTCAC
>Ga0194038_1000312_pt1 | contig 21176 bp, 17 predicted proteins | sample JunL226m_MetaG_FD_148630 | JGI IMG/M metagenome (GOLD analysis project Ga0194038, IMG submission 148630) | Anoxic zone freshwater microbial communities from boreal shield lake in IISD Experimental Lakes Area, Ontario, Canada - Jun2016-L227-6m | ecosystem: Environmental > Aquatic > Freshwater >... | reverse complement strand
GCCTGGATTAATGCACTCGAATAATAAGCTTCTGAGCGGTCATGTTGGCCCACAATCCCCAGCGGCATTTCTTCAATAAAGCTAATATCAATTTCGTTATCAACCGCATATTGCACTAAATCATTAACTTCCAGATGATTTCTATCTTTTAGAATCACGGCATTGATTTTGGTATGCTCAAACCCAGCCGCTTTAACAGCCTGAATACCGCTTAATACTTGGTGCAAATCACCGGTACGCGTAATCGCTTTAAATTTATCGGCATCCAGGGTATCCAAACTAATGTTAATCCGTTTGACACCGGAGTCTTTCAACTGCGAGGCCATATTGACTAGCTGTGAACCATTAGTGGTTATAACCAGTTCTTTTAAGCCTTCAATTCTACCGATACTTGTCAGCAGATTTAAAGCCCCCTTTCTAACTAAAGGCTCTCCACCCGTTACGCGAATTTTTTTGACACCCAATTCTACAAATGCTTCAGCCAATGTCGCTATTTCTTCCAGCGTCAAGATCTGTGAGCGTGGCAAAAAGGTCATATCTTCTGCCATACAGTAGACACAGCGAAAATCACACCGATCCGTGATAGAGATTCTTAAATAATCAACCTTTCTACCAAAACGATCGATTAGTGCAGTTGGGCTAGGTAATGGGGTCATAACGCTTTATATATAAAACCAGGGTAACAAGCAATATTGTAACATTGCAAACTATTTCTATTTCCATATATGACAAAGATTTTACAACAATGCTGTCTTACCTAACTAACATAAATGGTTCATAGATTACCACCGAGTTTTAACCCGGCCTAGCGTAGAGTGCTAAAAATCAGGGGATTTTACCTCTCCAGAATGGCAATTGACCGCTCTCGATTGCCATTCCTCTCATCAAGAATGCGAACTCTTTGAACAAACATCGGAATATCGGACTCCCGATTGCGAAGCGAAGGCGAAGAGTAACTATGCTTGCCCGACACAATTGCAACACAAATCCGTTAATAGGAGGAAACTATTGAGACCTTTTCGTAATTAAATCATTTCTTTGGCCATGTTTGTCTAAACAAATGCGAATCGGGTGGCATAAGTTCCGAAGAGATCAGACCAAATTTGCAATCGGTTGCGATAACAGCCCATTCCATGGACTTGGCAATTGACAAAAAACGATGGGGTTATAGTGTAGTTTACATAAATGCACCCAACTTTGATTAGAAAATAGCAACAGCCTCTCATGATATTAAGTTTTCATTAACAAATAATCCGTTACAATTACCCCTTTAGCCCCCTGCTAGGTAATCAATGAACAAGCTCCTACTCTCGTTATTGGCAATTTTACTACTTATTGAAGAGTGGTTATGGGATTTACTCACCGCGTTGGGACGCTCCTTATCTCACTGGCTGCATCTTGAACAAGCTGAAGAATGGCTAAGACAGACAAAACCGACTATCGCTTTGATTGCCTTTGCAATTCCACTCTTGATTGTTGCACCTCTAAACTTCATCGCCTTCGCTTTAATAGCAAATGGATTAATTCTACAAGGTATTCTCACCGAGATATTAGCAAAGCTATTGGGCACCTTATTAGTCGCTAGAGTGTTCGCACTGACTAAACCACAGTTACTCACCTTCTCATTTATAAATAGCGTTTACACCAACATTACGAGGTGGTTAAAGTGGGCACATGATAAAATTACTGAAAGTCCTGTCTATCGCTTAGTGAAGCAATTAAAAGCGCAATTTAAAGAATACCGTCTGAAAAAATCGACTAAACAGCTATGAGCCATGTCTTTATCCAGGCATTTAGTTAAAACGCTCGTACCCTGATGCATCCAGACCTAATAAACTTAGAAAAAAGTTTTAAGCCATCCGTTTTAACAAAGATTGATGATCCTTTATTGGCTGAATTTTCTATTGAGTTATGGATGAAGCGGGATGATTTACTGCATCCCATCATTTCAGGCAATAAATGGCGAAAATTAAAGTATTGTCTAGATCACGCCCTGACTTTAAATGCCGACACCATTATCAGTATGGGTGGTATTTATTCAAATCATTTACATGCATTGGCTTACACCGGAAAACTATTAGGTCTAAAAACCCATGGTTTTATCCGTGGCGAACAACCCAGTCAATTAACGCCCACGTTAATTGATATGCTGAATTGGGGAATGAAATTGACCTTTGTATCTCGCTCTGAGTATAGATCATTGAGGCAATACAAAGACCCTAAGGCATTACCCGACATTAAGCCCAATGAATATTGGTTACCAGAAGGCGGCGCACAATGGTTGGCATTAAAAGGGGTTGCGGAACTCGTTAATGAAATTGATGTCACTTACGACACACTTTGCGTCCCTTGTGGCACGGGAACAACCCTGGCTGGAGTTATTGACGCCGCACCCAGTCAGGTAAATTTACTAGGTTTTGCAGCCTTAAAAAATGCTGGCTTCTTAGCAACCGATGTTAAAGCCTTAATAGCAAAGCCTCGTAACCACTGGGACATTAATTTAAACTATCATTTAGGTGGTTTTGCTAAAACCACCTCAGAATTATTACTCTTTATGCAAGATTTTGAAAATAAAACAGGTGTAGTGCTAGAACCTGTTTATACAGGTAAAATGATGTTTGGACTTTATGATTTAATCACAAAACACACATTTAAACCGGGTCAGCGGCTTATCGCTATTCACACTGGCGGATTACAGGGGAACAGAGGCTTTATAGTATGAATCGAGTATTAGAATCCGAATTAATGGAAGATGTTTCTCAAGTAAAAGCTTACGCTGAAGCTGATTTCAATGCACCTCATAATGATTTTATTCACGAGCTACAAGCTTTTATTAATAACCCTGACTTTAATGGGACAGCACTGGATTTAGGCTGTGGTCCAGGTGACATTAGCTTCCGCTTTGCCAAAGCATTTCCATCAGCTAGGCTACATGCGCTTGATGGCTCAGAGGCTATGCTTAATTATGCAAAAGCCGCTTTAACACCTGACCTAAGTGAGCAAATTAGTTTTATTAAAGGACTATTACCGGATGTCATATTACCGCAATCCAGCTATGAGATAATCTTCAGTAACAGTCTGTTACATCACTTACCTGATCCGCAAGTGCTTTGGCAAACTATAAAGAAATATGCCAAACCCAAGTCAGTTGTCTTCGTTATGGACTTGTTGCGTCCAAGCAGTATTGAAGAAGCGCAGGAAATGGTCAAACAATATGTTGCTAACGAACCTGAGGTTTTAAAGCAAGACTTTTATAACTCACTGTTGGCAGCTTTCAGCATGAAAGAAATAAATTCCCAATTAGCACAAGCTGATTTAAATTTAGATATCATGCAAGTGAGTGATCGACATGTTTTAATCAGCGGTGTTATACCCGATAGTTTAAGGAACGAGATGGATACCCTAGAGAGCATTGAAGAAATAAACCTTGAGAAGCCAGAACTTTATATTAATCGTGATCTCAGCTTGCTGGAGTTTAATAAACGCGTTTTGGCTCAAGCCAAAAATGAGTCAGTTCCTTTGCTTGAACGACTCAACTACCTTTGCATCTCCTGTTCAAATCTGGATGAATTCTTTGAAGTGCGTGTTGCCAGCGTCCTTGAGATGGCCGCTATTGACCACAAAACGATTGGGCCTGATGGGCTAACCCCAAAAGAACAACTAGAGCAGATTTCTATCCACTCTCATAAATTAGTAGAGGAACAATATCAGGTTCTTAATGAAATTTTAATTCCAAAGCTCAACGAAGAAAACATTCGTTTTATTCGAAGAACTGAATGGAATGAAGTTCAACAAAAATGGTTAGCAAAGTATTTTAATGATGAATTACTACCCATCTTGACCCCCGTTGGCCTCGATTCTGCGCACCCATTTCCTCGGATACTTAATAAAAGTTTAAACTTCATTATTTCGTTGACAGGTAAAGACGCATTTGGCCGAAATAGTGGCCGAGCTATTTTACAAGCGCCTAGAGCCCTACCCCGCGTCATTCAATTACCCTCTGAAGAAACCCAAAGCGGCCCAAGCGACTTTGTATTTTTATCGTCTATTATTCACGCCTTTGTCAGTGAATTATTTTCAGGAATGATCGTTAAAGGCTGTTATCAATTTAGAGTCACCCGTAATAGCGATTTTTTTGTCGACGATGATGCTATTGATGATTTATTACTCGCTGTTCAGGGTGAACTGGCCATGCGTAATTATGGAGATGAAGTGCGTCTGGAAATAGATGCTGCCTGTCCTGATGATACCGTTGATTTCTTACTCGGTCGATTCGAAATGAATCGGGACAGATTATTTTTAGTTGATGGCCCCGTCAATCTTAATAGGATTCAAGAAGTCAATAGCCTGGTTGACAGGCCTGATCTTAAATTTACGCCTTTTAAACCTAGCACACCGCCACAGCTTGCACGTAATAAAGATATTTTTGCTGCAATAAAGCGGCATGACATATTGCTGCATCACCCCTTTGAATCATTTTCACCCGTTGTCGAGTTTTTACGCCAGGCAGCAGCCTCACCCGAAGTACTGGCTATTAAACAAACCCTCTATCGCACAGGTGCAGACTCTCCAATTGTTGCCGCTTTAATCAGAGCAGCAAGAGCCGGAAAAGAAGTCACTGTAGTCATCGAACTAAGAGCCCGCTTTGATGAAAAAGCCAACATCGATTTAGCGTCCAAATTACAGGAAGCGGCAGTCCATGTTGTTTATGGTGTAGTAGGTTATAAAACTCACGCAAAAATGTGTCTGGTGTTACGTAGAGAAGGCAAAGAACTACGAAATTATGTGCATTTAGGTACCGGAAACTACCACCCCAAAACAGCACAGATTTATACTGATTATGGTTTATTTTCCTGTAATAAAGAACTGGGTGAAGATGTAAGACGCGTATTTGCTCAACTCACCAGCTTAGGTAAAGTGACTAAACTAAACAAATTATTGCAATCTCCTTTTACCTTACACAAAGGCATACTGGAAAAAATTGAACGTGAGATAACCCACGCAAAAAATGGTAAACCTGCAAAGATCATCATTCAGGTTAATGCCATCGTAGAAGAACAAGCTATACAAGCCCTTTACCGAGCCTCTCAAGCAGGTGTTGAAGTTAAGCTGATGGTCCGTGGAATCTGCTGCCTTAGACCGGGGATTCCGGGAGTCTCCGAGAACATAGAAGTTCGCGCTATTATTGGTCGCTTTTTGGAACATGCTCGAATCTATGCCTTTGCCAATGATGGCAATCAAGAGGTTTATGCCTCAAGCGCGGATCTAATGAATAGAAATATGTTTAGACGTGTTGAGATATGTTTCCCTATTGAAAGTAAACGACTCTATAACCGAATCTTACATGACCTTGACTTATATCTTAAAGATAACACCCAAGCTTGGCTGTTACAGGCTGACGGTAGTTATTTACAATTGTTAAATACAATTAATGAAGAGCAAATACAAGCTCAATCAGTCATACTAAATGAATTACAGGGATAATAATGACTCATATTTGTGAAATTGCTCAATTGGGTAACCCTATATTACGTCGCCCAGCCGAAATTATCACTGATATCAATAGTTCAGAAACGCAAGACATTATTAAAGCTTTGCAGGATACCCTTGCGTCAACACAAGGTGTAGGGATTGCTGCACCTCAAATCAGCCTATCAAAGCAAATTATCATTATCGCCTCCCGGCCTTCTGCACGTTACCCTAATGCGCCACTGATGACGCCCACGGTAATGATTAACCCGAGCTTTCAAGCGTTATCTAATGAAAAGGAAAAAGACTGGGAAGGCTGTTTAAGTATTCCTGGTATACGGGCTTTAGTTCCTCGGTATAAAAATATACTGGTATCTTATTCGGACACGAATGGCATTTTGGTAGAAACTAAATTTGAAGGCTTCGTTGCAAGAATATTTCAACATGAATTTGATCATTTAAATAGCAAGGTATATCTTGATAGCGTAGAAGATAATCAAGATATTTTTTCTGAAAGTGAGTATTTTAAACTCATAAACACCTGACACTGGTACACCCCCCGCCATCGGTCACCCAAGCATTTTGCAAGACCCTAGTTAACCTTTACAATAATTTAATCTATTTTTTTAGATTAGTTGCGACTAGTCAATTCTCACTTAACGAATAAAAGCCCAAGAAAAATGAACGATTCAATGATATTTGCTCTCGATTTTGATGGTGTCATCTGTGACAGCGCTGTTGAAACCGCTATAACGGGATGGAAAGCCGCATCTCAAATCTGGAAAGATATGCCTGAACAAGTTCCACCTGAACTTATTGAGTTGTTTCGGTTAGTAAGACCCAATATAGAAACAGGTTATGAAGCGATATTAGCTATGCGCTTGCTCCATAATAAAGAATCTATTGAAGATATCCATCAAAATTATGATAGTAAAATAAAAGCATTATTATTAGAAGCAAACGTTGATATTAATGAATTAAAGCACTTATTTGGTAACACCCGAGATGCATGGATAAATAACGATCTAAGCGATTGGGTCAATATGAATCCGTTATTTAAAGACATAGCGACAAAGCTACAACAGTTAAGCGCACAATCCACATGGTATATTGTCACGACTAAGCAAGAACGTTTTGTTAACCAGATATTAAAAGCCAATGGAATTGAATTAGAACCGGAACGAATTTTTGGTTTGGATCGCAATATGAACAAAGTAGAGTTATTAAAGGATTTATTAAAAGTTCATCCAAATCAAACAATCGTATTTGTTGAAGATCGGCTACCTACCCTACTTAATGTTTTAAAGACCCCTGAACTTTCCAGCATTCAGCGGGTGCTTGCTTTATGGGGTTATAATACCGCAGAAGATAAAGCCTTTGCTGCTCAACAAGCCCTTACTTTGCAACACCTTGAAGACTTTCTTACATTTTAATTTTATATGTGCGTTGATTTGTATCAAGCGAATGTAACAAGTTACCCACTCAACTACAAACTTTTTCATGACCATTTTTTTATCCGTTATCTCCATTAGCCAGTTAAAGAAAATATGTTTGTTTATTTTTCTGAGTATTTTTGCTTGCAGTGCTTATGCCTTGGAACCTCGTTTTCTGGTGCTAAATTATCACGACATCATTGATGCCCATAGTAAAAAACCACCCAATTCAATTGATACCAGTGTCGAGCATCTTGAAGAGCACTTAAAGTGGCTAATCAAAAATAACTACAAGATCATCAGTGTACAGAACGTTTTTGATGCAGCCAAAGGTAAAACCCAATTACCAGAAAAAAGTGTATTACTCACCTTTGATGATGGTTATCAAAGTTTTTATACGCTAGTTTTTCCTCTTTTAAAGAAATATAATTTATCTGCGACAGTTGCTTTAATTGGATCATGGATGGAGGGTATTGTCAGTAAAGAGGAGATAGGAAAACCTTTATTAACGTGGTCACAGCTTAGAGAATTAACCCAATCTGGTTTAGTAGAAATAGCCTCACACAGTTACGATCTCCACAAGGGCATCATTGCTAACCCGCAAGGAAATACTCAAGCCGCCGCAGTTACCCGTCTCTATGATGACCCGATGATAAGTTATGAGTCTGATGAAGATTATCGTAAACGGATTAATAGCGCACTTTTAAAGAGCGCAGAATTTATATTCCAACATACCGGAACAAGACCCCGGGTCATGGTATGGCCTTATGGTGAATATAATGAGCTTAGCATTGAGGCTTCACGTGAAGCCGGCATGACCATCACCATGGGACTGATTGACGGAACAAATACATTAGGTGACATCAGTAATTTACGACGAATAATTATTGCAGATAACCCTAACTTAAAAGATTTTAAAGAAATTATTAATTCACTGAGAGCAGACCGTCCTCTACGCGTAGCCCATTTGGACATGGATTATCTTTATGATAAAAACCCTGAGCAACTAGAACATAACATGGATGCAGAAGTTCAACGTATTAAAGATATGCACATTAATACTGTCTACTTGCAAGCCTATACAGATCCTGATGGCGACGGCAACGCCGATGCTTTATATTTCCCTAATCGTCATTTGCCTGTAAAACAGGACTTGTTTAATCGAGTTGCCTGGCAATTAAAAAAAATCGCTGGTGTAAAAGTCTATGCATGGATGCCTATTTTGGCTTATCAAGGAAATATTCCAGAATCATGGTACGTCCAGGAATGGCATGAGGGTAAGGCTCAAAAATCCAGTCATATTTACACCCGCTTATCCCCTTTTAACGCAGAAGCACGACAATATATTGCTGAAATTTACGAGGACTTGGCGATATATTGTAATTTTGATGGCATTTTATTTCATGACGATGGCATTTTATCAGACTTTGAAGACGCTTCACCGGCCGCCCTCGCTTATGGAAAAGAAGTCTGGGGCCTACCTGATCAATTCGAACAATTACATGCAACCGGTAAAATGCGCTTGGCTTGGGCTCAACACAAAACCGAGTTAATCAATCAATTAACTGATGAGCTAGCTAATCGAGTACGTATTTACAGACCTGGAATAAAAACGGCCAGAAACTTTTATGCACTCCCCTTACTGACTCCAGATAGTGAAGAATGGTTTGCGCAATCCTTCGATAGTTTTTTAAATCATTATGACTATGTTGCCATTGAAGCAATGCCCTTTATGGAAAAAGCCGAAAAACCAATGGAATGGCTAACTCAATTAGTAAAAAAGACCGCGAATTATCCAGAAGGGCTTAAAAAAACAGTCTTTGAGCTTCAGACAGTTGACTGGAAAACCCAAGAGAAAATTCCGATGCCAATATTCATTGAGCAAGTAGAGCTACTAAAAAAACTAGGTGTAAAGCATCTTGGTTATTACCCCGATAATGTCTTTGAAAATCAGCCACAGCTAACTGATTTGCAAAAACACTTTACAGTTCCAGCATTACCCTAACATGTATTTTCAACAGCCAAATAAATTTAGATTATTCAACGTTAGCCACCTTAAAAGAATATGACTTTTTCATTCCAAAATATGGCTGAAGACCTACACTCCCTATGGCGTTTTTTGGTATCGGCATGGACACCATTTGATGCCTTCCTCGAAGATTTTATTTATTACTATCCTTTATTCATGGCCTATATATGGATTTTTGGCGCCCTAATATTTTACTTTCGTTTTGAATGGCGTCAACAAGGCAACTCGGAAAATTTGCCTGAGTTAACCGAGTTCCCACCTGTTTCAATTTTAATTCCCTGTTACAACGAAGCTGAAAACATTCGAGAAACGGTTGAAATTCTACTTGAACAAAAATATCCTAATTTTGAAATTATTGCGATCAACGATGGCAGTAAAGATAACACCCTGGAAATATTGCAATCTTTAACCCAACAGCATACAAAATTACGGATTGTTAACTTACATACCAATCAAGGTAAAGCAATGGGGTTACGTACTGGCGCATTACTGGCAAATAGCGAAATTTTAGTTTGTATCGATGGGGATGCACTACTAGCACCTGAAGCGATTGCATGGATGGTTAGGCATTTTATAAATAAACCACACATTGGCGCAGTCACAGGAAACCCAAGAATCCGTAATCGTTCAACCTTATTAGGCAGGATTCAAGTTGGTGAGTTTTCAGCCATTGTCGGCATGATTAAACGAGCACAGCGATCTTACGGGAAAATATTTACAGTGTCCGGCGTCATTGCTGCATTCCGTAAATCAGCTCTGCATGATATCGGCTATTGGAGCAATGATATGGTGACCGAAGACATCGATATCAGTTGGAAATTACAACTCGGAGGCTGGTCTATCTATTTTGAACCCAATGCCCTCTGTTGGGTGCTCATGCCTGAAACACTTGAGGGGTTATGGAAGCAAAGAACACGTTGGGCACAAGGTGGAACAGAAGTCTTACTCCGTTATTTTAAAGAATTATTTCATTGGTCTTCACGTGGAATGTGGCTGTTATACGGAGAATGTTTAATCAGCATAGTTTGGGCATTTTTAATTCTAGTGCACCTACTCTTCGCGCCTATAGAATTATTTACTGAATCAACCTGGCAATCCCTGCACGATTTAAGTCCCAGTTGGACCAGTATGCTACTCAGCCTGACCTGTCTGATTCAATTTGGTGTGAGTCTCTTTATAGATTCACATTACGAATTAAAAACCGGTGGAGTCGCACGCTATTACTATTGGATGGTATGGTACCCCATTGTGTATTGGATCATTAACGTGGGCACCACCATAGTGGGTTCGGTTAAAGCCGTAAAAAAGAAAAGAGGACAACGTGCCTTATGGGTTACAGTCGATAGAGGGTTGCGCCAGAAATGAAAAATTACATTATTAATGTGCCACAACTGCAAAGCCTACAAAAAAGACTCGGCTCTTTATGTGCTTGGGCTATTTGTTGGATTATGTGGATTTATTTACTGATCCCCTTAGTTACCTTAACGAGTTGGATGCTGGGTGAAAAAAAATTGATAAACCAAATGCGCTGGTTTGGTGGATACAAAAGTTTACTGGAACTTATGCAACTTTATGCCTTCACGTTGCTGGTTATGATCGTACTCTGGTTCAGCTGGATTTCTATTAAATTAATAAGAAAATCATCAAAACGAACTAAAACCCAGCAAGTGGTTACTGATACAGAGCTATGCGAATTTTATCAAGTAAACGCTGATGAATTAAACCAATGTCGAAACGCCACGCTGACCACCGTTTTTTTTAATGATCAGGGGCACATTATTCGACTTGAACCTCATCTTGATAAACGGGGCAAATAAACCAAATTACTTGGTTTATTTGAACAAAGACAGCCTCCTAATTCTTCCTAAACGCCATTCAATGTCGCTTAATCAAACACGGCTATGAAAACTCCAATGCGTAGTGTTACCTATAATATTTAAACAATCATAGTGTTATAACACCATAAACTATCCAAAGTATTTTTTATGGCGTTCTTCAAATAACTGTGGCGTATTTCATGCTTAAACTTTAAGTAAAGTATGCGCTTGTCAGACAAGCCTTACCCTTTAATGATAACCCAGCTGAGGTTGAAAAATAATAATATGGCTAAGCCTGAAATTGCCGATACGACTTTTAATTTAGACATAGCAATAGAACATATTGCTCATTGGCTACCCGCCCAAGGCCCTATCAAAGATTTTATTCATCACAACACCTTGCATGCCGTTCAAGACCATCCCTTTCATGAAGGTATTGCTATTGCCGCAAAAGTTTTTGGTGCACGGAGTTACTTGCCCCTAGCCGATTATCAAACCTTATACAAAGAGGACAGAATCAAACCAAACGCTATTGATTGGGCTATTGAACATTCTGGATGCACTGTTTTAGAACAAGAAAAACTGCGAAGCTCACTCTTTGAAAAAGACCATACCAGCCACTACCCTCCCGTTTCATTAGCTAATCATGGCATTCGCAATGCTTGGTTAACGCACTTAGAATTCAACCTAAATGCCTTGGTACACCCTATCGTCTTTAGACTGTTAGGAAACTTTTTGGATCAAGGCATTAGCACTTGGAGCCTACCTAAAAATGGTGAGCATTTCTGGGACTGCATTGTTCGTTTAACACAACATAGCTTACTCCCCCTGTATCCTTTAAATGGCCCCATTGCCTATGACCTACTATCTAAAAGCCCAGATGAAGTAATTCAAACCTGTCTTGAGAAAATAGTCGGTGATGAACAACTTTATGAGCAATATTTATTAGAAATGTTATTGGCTCACCCCGGCTGGTCTGGAATGGTACGTGTGATTGAACAAAATCCGAACATGCTACTAGCCCACCGCGAGATTTCACTTAAAGAAATCATTGCATTAGAACTATTGATCGAACTCATGTTTCTTGAAAAGAAATATGGCTTACCGCTCGAAAACATCTCATCGATACCGTATAACATTGACACGCCCTTATTGAAACACGGCTGGGTTAAACCAACCATTCCATTACGCCTAAGAGTCTGGCATGAAGCCATGGAATGGTCATTGCATACAGAACTGCTGAGAGCTTTAAAAACCAAGCATTCAAAACCAGGTCAATCAGCAAAAACTCAACCCATAGCACAGGCACTCTTCTGCATAGACGATAGGGAATGCTCCTTAAGACGACATTTGGAAGAAATAAATCCAGCCATTGAAACGTTTGGTGCAGCCGGCTTTTTTGGCATCGACTTCTTTTATCAAGGATTAGATGATGCCTACCCGGTCGCGCAATGTCCAAACATCATTATTCCTAAACATCTAATCAAAGAGCTAAGCAACACACCCAAACCCAGAACCAAACCAAAGAAGACCAACCTGACAAACATGCATTTCACCGCACATTCAATGTTTAGAGGTTGGTTTTATACACAAACTTTAGGCATCGGTTACGCCGCAAAAATGGCTTGGGATGTTTTCCGCCCTGGCTCAAAACTGCCCAACATCAGAGCATTAAGCGAAATCGAATCCCATTCCCAGCTTCACTTACTCAGAGAATCAGATGAACTAACGCCCGACGGCCATTTATTGGGTTTTTCATACACTGAAATGGCAGATCGTTTGGGTGGGTTACTCCGTAATATCGGATTAACAGAACACTTTGCACCCTTAGTTGTCGTGGTTGCTCATGGATCAAGTAGCGTCAACAATCCCCATTTTGCGGCTTATGATTGTGGTGCCTGCTCAGGAAAGCCCGGCGCACCCAATGCGCGTGCTTTTGCCTGGATGGCTAATAATGAGTCGGTCCGTGCCATTTTGCGTGAACGTGGCATTATTATCCCAGACGAAACCCGTTTTGTAGCTGCCCTGCATAATACCAGTCGTGACGAAGTGACTTATTTCGACCCTCATCTACTCGTTAAACACCCGATTCCCACTTTGGCCGCTTTTCAAGATAACATGAGCACAGCCCTTCAGCGTAATGCCAGAGAACGAAGTCGCTGGTTCGAATTGGCTCCACAAGATCAAACCAATGAAATTGCTCATGCTCACGTTAAAAATCGTGCCACCTCCATATTTGAACCCCGGCCAGAATATAACCACTCCAATAACCTTTACGCCATTGTTGGTAGACGCCAATTAACACGAGACCTGTTTATGGATCGAAGGGCGTTTTTACACTCCTACGACCCACAAACTGATGCACAGGGTGAGATTATGGCTCGCATACTTTCAGCTGTTATTCCTGTTTGTGGCGGTATCAATCTGGAATACTTATTTTCCCGTATAGATAATTCAGTCTACGGAGCCGGCACTAAACTACCCCATAACGTTATCGGTTTACTCGGGGTGGCTAATGGCGTCGAAGGCGATTTACGGACTGGATTACCGCACCAGATGATCGAAGTGCATCAACCCGCACGCTTACTGATTGTCGTTGAACAAACTTGCGATATTATCGATAAAACCATTGCCAAGCTGGCTGATCATCTTAAAGAGTGGTTAGATAATGAATGGGTAAGACTCGTCTCTTGCCACCCAGATAGTCATCAACTTTTTCTTTATTCCGTCAAAGGATGGGAACCGGTCACTTTGCCAGAAAACGAAGAAGCCCCGATTTCTTTTAAATCTCAAGACATCTTTGCAGGTAAAACCCAAACGATACCCGTACATCAATTTATTCGGAATCAAGCATGAACGCATTAATCTTAACCTGTTTAGGTTTACCCTTACTGGGTTTTTTATTGATTTTTTTATCCGAGGCAAACGAGAAAAAAATTGCCTTCATCAGCTACTGGAGTAGTCACGCCTTAGGAATCAGCATCATTACATTATTAACCCTATGGGCTATAGCGGGTTTTCCAAATTACGAATACCAATGGCTGACACTGTATGAAACTGATGACTATAAATTTCCACTGTTATTTTATCTGGATCGAATCAGTGCCGTTTACCTCTTCTGCACCTGGGCCATTTTTTCGATCATCGTCAAATATTGTCGTTACTACTTACATAGAGAAGCGGGCTATAAACGTTTTTTTCTAACGATCTTTAGCTTCGTCTTTGGACTCAATCTAGTCATTCTTTCTGGATCGATCGACATCCTGTTCGCAGGCTGGGAAATTGTGGGAATATCCTCATTCTTACTCATTGCCTTCTACCGGCACAGAATGCAACCCATACGAAACTCTTTAAGAGCCTATACCATCTACCGATTCTGTGACATCGGCTTGTTATTAGGCAGTTGGATGAGCCACTTATTGTTTCATGAAAGCCAGCATTTTAGCCAACTAGCCAACTTATTTAACAACCCCGCCATGCCTCCAGCAAGCTACGGTTCCTTATGGCTAATTTCAACTTTAATATTAATTGCGGCTTCAGGAAAATCAGCACAATTTCCTTTCTGCTTTTGGTTACCTAGAGCAATGGAAGGACCCACGCCCTCAAGTGCCATTTTTTATGGTGCCTTATCGGTACACTTGGGTGTGTTCTTATTGCTTAGAACAATCCCAATTTGGTCTTATAACTATGTCACGCGATGGAGCGTATTTAACATTGGTTTGCTGACCGTTATATTTGCTAGTATTTCTGAAAAAACCCAATCAAACATCAAAGGAAAAATTGCCTACGGATCAATCACTCAAGTGGGCTTTATGTTTATGGAACTTGCACTTGGCCTTGAGACATTAGTATTGATCCATTTTCTGGGTAATGCTTTTTTACGCTGCTATCAACTACTGGTTTCGCCTTCGATTGTCGTACATTTACTGAGAGTTGAAGGTGCAATCGATAGTGATTTTTACATCCAAAACAATACAAAATTCCAGTTTCTATCCCCTTCGCTAAGATCCATAATCCCCGATATCTTAAAAAACACCCTCTATGTATTCTCATTGCAAGAAGGGTGTTTAGAGCTATTAGTTCGTTCAGTGCTTTGGACGCCCTTAAAACGTGTAGGATCGGCCATTAATGCGATGAAACCTTCTAAGAAATTTGTTTATATTTTCGGAAGTTTCGGATTATTGGGACTTATTATTTTCAGCTTAGGACTAACGACTAAATATTTCGCCTATCCCGTGTCAATTCTTATGGTGATTGCATCATTAAGTGCATTTAGTCAAAAACACAGCCCCTACAGTGTCTGGAATGCAATCGGCCTTAGCTCAACATTAGCCGGCGCGGCTGTATGGTTTTTAAATCCAGAGGCGCTATTTGACATCGTTATATTTGCTAGCGGTATTGTTCCTGCCTGGGCACTCGGTATATTTGCGCTAAACCGCCTACTTAAAAACAACAATTTTTCAGAATCACCTTTTGCCTATCGAGCGTTGTCTGAAACTCAGCCCAAGCTTTCATTACTGCTATTTTTAAGTTTCTTAGGTTTAGTGGGCTTCCCTATTTCGCCTGCTTTCCTTGGCGAAGACTTATTACTTTCTCATGCTAGCAGTGAAGGCCCGTGGTTTGCAGTACCCATCACAATAGCTTTTGTTATAAACGGGATAGCTGCGGCAAAAGTTTTCCAAAGACTCTGTATGGGCAGTCCAAACGAGCTCAACATAACCGCCATAGAAGTAAAAACAATTTCATCTGATGCCGAAGTGACTCATGGCTTAACATCAGAATAGGTAATTTAAGTGGTTTTGTTTCTAAAATCAGATATAAACTTGCCAATCGCTTTTGTGGGTATGGGAGCACTGATAAGATAACCCTGTGCCCCTTTACATCCATCAGCAGCCAACTGGTCATACTGCTCTTGGGTTTTCACACCTTCTGCTATCGTGATTATGTCAAGCGTTGCGCCCAGACTAATGATGGACTGTACCAAAACTCTCGTCTTGGGAGAGCTTTCCCCACGCACAAACGATTGATCAATCTTGATCTTGGAGAAAGGAAATCTGTTTAGATAACTCAGCGACGAATAGCCCGTGCCAAAATCGTCCATTGCAATCCCTACTCCCAGAGATTTAAGTGCCCAAAGTTGCTTCAGCGCGTTATCAAAATCCTTAATCAATACACTCTCAGTGATTTCGAGTTCGAGTCGGTCTGGCGGAAGTCCAGTATTTGCAAGAACATTGCTAACGATATCAACGATACGTTCGCTCTCGAACTGGATGGGCGAGACATTGACTCCCACAGAAAAATTTCCGTCCCAACTCATCGCTTCCTTACAGGCCATGTGCAAGGTCCACTCGCCTATCGCATGAATTTCACCTGTCTCTTCAGTTAACGGTATAAAATCTAGCGGCGACAACAGGCCCCGTGCTGGATTTTGCCAGCGTATCAGTGCTTCGAAGCCCTGCAAGCTACCGTCAGTCAAATTGACTTGCGGTTGATACATTATAATGAACTCTTTGAGCACTAAAGCGCGACGCAGATCGATTTCGAACCTATACCTTACCAAAGCCTGCAACGCAAGCGACGGCTCAAAAAATCTGACGTTGCCCTGGCCAGACTCTTTAGCCTTGTAGAGTGCAAATTCTGCGTGCCTCAGCAGATCGGTTATCGTATCGGTGCCATGATTAAGAGCGGCTATACCGATACTTGCACTAATATTCACCTGTTGACCATCAATTAAAAATGACCGCCCCATAAGCTCGACAATGCGCTTGGCAACCGATTCGGTGCCTATAGATTGCAAGCCAATGGTATGCAGCATCACAAACACATCACCCCCCACTCGAACCAGCGTGTCCTGCTCTCGTATGGCAGACTGAATACGCCTGGCAGCGAGTTTCAATAACGTGTCTCCAGCACAGTGACCCAGCGCATCGATCACTTTCTTGAAGCGGTCAATGTCAATCATGATAACCGCCAGCGATAAAGCATTAGGACTATTGGGTTGCCAGTTTGCAAGTATTTCGTCTAGAAACCTGCGGTTGCCGAGCCCAGTCAAGTGGTCTCGGTAATAAGGGCCGTTGGGAGGTTCGAATTCGATCTGTGATCCTTGCCCACGTTTCGCAACCATGACCCGCGCTCCATCATTGAGTGCAGCAATATCCAAAGTCAGCGGCATCAAGTCTGAATCGACGTGTAATTGAATAAAGGCAGGGGCTGGGCAATTAAGCGCCAATTTGAGTTTGGAGATACTTGAATTGAAACGAATCAAGGAGTATTCTAACAGTAGACATCCCACATGAGTCTCAAAAGAAGAGATAAGGAATATCTCACAAAATGCAGGATTAGCATAGTTAACGACACCGTCGGCAGTAACAACCGCGAAACCGATTGACGATAAATGCACTGCATTTCCCAGAATTTGTGCTACTTCGTTTGCCATATGATAAATATTTGTAAAGAATGTGATCAATCCTTAGTATCGTCATCATATCAATGAATACACAGCAGGTCTTAATGAAGTAATGTTTTGCTAGCCTGTCATTAGCACCCTAAGTAACGCATTTTTATTATGCCTGAATGCTTTCACGTTAACAACCTCTTTGATAATACTGAAAATTTAAACCGAGGAAGGTTCGGCGTCTAATAGATACTCATTGAGCACGTCGAAGATCTGATTACCCTTCAGCAACGAAGCATCCAGTTCAGACTGTTGCACAATGTCCCCAAACTTGGCCGACGCATCAGAATCTGCGCCGAAATAAGCCATAGACCAGCTGGGAAATCGACGTTCCGCCATTTTCTCAAATGCAAGCACGATAACATTGGAATGCCTTGAATCACATTGAATACGCTCGAAACTATTCTGAAGATCATCATGAAGTCCTTCTAGAACCTGCGCAAAGCAGCCCGCGTTGAATAGGAGTGCTCCCGATATATTTGCAATAGCGTTATTTTTCCGGGAAACACTCAAAATCTTTTCAATTTCGCAATGCACCGTTTCATCATCGCCTGTAATTTCATTGCGACTGATATACACCAGTCGATAAAGCTGATCATTCATAGTTGATACCTGCTATCGTGGTTTTGTTTCTAATCCATAGCCTGCAACGCAAGCGTAGGCTCAAAAAACTAACAGTGCCTAAACTAGCGTTAAATCGATATGCCGACCCAATGCCTTAGCCGCTGCCTCAAGTTGATCGAGTCTGGAAGCGTGCCCAAGATCAAACAATCGGTCAACTTGGGGAGCCTTCCAACCGAGTCGTCTTGCAAGTTCGGCTTTACGAATCCCTTGCAGGGTCATTTCTCGATAGATCGCTAATTTAACGCCCTCAAGCGCGGACGGTCTAACAGTTAATAAATCAGGACGAACTGAAGGTTCGGGCAGTGGCTTACGCGCATCAACATAAAAAGACAAGCCAGTCCCTAATGCATCAACCGCGTGTAGCATGGCCTCATCTACCGTCATGCCAAAAGTGATGGCTTCAGGAACATCAGGAAAGGTCACCATTAGAGTGCCTTCGTCTGGCGTTAAAATAACAGGGTAATCAAACATACTGAGTCCTTATTTTAAATCGAGTTGACGCTTAATAGCCGCGTCAAGCCCTTTGCTTAATTCGGCTGTACCGTGCATAGGTAGTGTGGTTTGCTTGCCATTCAAAAATACTTTTAAGTGCGAACCTTTACCGGGCAGAAAAGTTGCGCCTTGTTGTTCTAGCCATTTTTTCATCTGTCTTGAATTCGTACTCAACTATAACAGCTTTGTTGTGTTTTTCAATTAAAAACAAAACACATCTCACATAGGATACTTTGCGCCCTCCTCTCGAACAATATCCGTTAACAAGGGGCTTTGAGCACTCAATTTAGAACTGACTTTTCGATGTGCTGGGTTGGAAGCAATCTTGGAGGCAAAGATACACTATAATGTACCTATAATATTTTTATAGGAACAAATCATCCATGCCAACACTTACCTGGGTCGGGAAAGACAAGGTGGTCAACCATCATCATGACGTACCCTTTAAAGTATTACGCCATGAAAGTCATTTTGATGCGCCGGAGGGTTCACCGGTTAATAGTACAGGCAACCGGATTATTCATGGCGACAACCTGGAAGCATTAAAAAGCCTGTTACCTGAGTTTGAGGGTAAAGTTAATTGTATTTATATTGATCCCCCTTATAACACCGGCAATGAGGGCTGGGCTTATAACGATGCTGTCAATGATCCTAAAATCAAGAAATGGCTAGGTCAGGTGGTTGGCAAAGAAGGCGAAGATTTATCACGTCATGACAAATGGTTGTGCATGATGTATCCACGGCTGAAGTTGTTGCATCGTTTGTTGGCTAAAGATGGGGTTATCTTAATTAGTATCGATCAGAACGAATTTGCAAATATTAAACATTTGTTAGAAGAAATATTCGGAGCCTCGAATTGGGTTGGTGAAATTATCTGGCGTAATGTAACTGATAATAACCCAACAAATATCTGTTTAGAACATGAGTATATCCTTTGCTATGCAAAGAATAAAGGTGCACTTACTCCAGTCTGGAAATCCGCTCATTTAGATGTTAAGCAAAAATTGATTGAGATTGGAAATAAGTTAAATAAACAATGTAATGAACAGAGCAAGTTGCAAGAGACCTACACCTCTTGGTTTAGAGAACACAAATCAGAGCTTTGGCCGCTTGATCGTTATAAATTTATTGACGCTGGCGGTATATACACGGGTAGTCAAAGTGTGCACAACCCTGGAAAAGAAGGTTACCGTTACGATGTAATCCATCCTGAAACTAATAAGCCATGTAAGCAGCCATTAATGGGCTATCGGTTTCCAGAAGAAACTATGAAACGACTTCTTTTAGAAGAAAGAATCATTTTTGGTGAAAATGAGACGAAGCTCATTGAGTTGAAATTGTACGCAAAAGACTATAAGAATAAATTACCATCTGTTATAGAGTTGGACGGAAGAACAGGAACTAACGAAATAAAATCTATTTTTCCTGAAAACAAAAGACCTTTTAATTATCCAAAACCATCAGTATTAATTGAAGATCTATTAGGCTTTACAACTAAGCCTAACGATTTAATACTTGACTCATTTGCGGGGTCCGGTACAACAGCTCATGCTATCTTAAAGCTCAACGCCCAAGACGGTGGCAATCGCCGCTTTATCCTGATTGAAATGGAAGACTACGCAGACACTATCACCGCCGAACGTGTACGCCGCGTCATATCCGGCTACGGTGAAGGCACTAAAAAAGTCGCTGGGCTCGGTGGTAGCTTTGATTATTACACCATCGGCGAAGCGATTTTTAACCCTGACGATACCCTAAACGAAGCAGTCGATATTGAAGTCATCCGTCATTATGTGGCTTATAGTGAAGGCATTCCAAATGAAGACCAAACACAGCAAGATAATACCTACACGCCTTATTTGATGGGCCTCAATAGCGATACAGCCTGGTTATTCTACTACGAACCCAATGAAGTAACCTGTCTTGATCTGGACTTTTTAAACACCTTAAAGTTCGGTGCAGCCAAGCCCGGCACAGCTATCATCTATGCCGACAAATGCCTGTTGACTAAAGAATTCATGACTCAATACGGTATTATCTTTAAGAAAATACCCCGCGATATTACCCGCTTTTAATTTAGGAGCACAGACACCATGCAAACCACCATTACCATTGATGACAGCCTGCTTGAACAAGCCGCCAAGTTAGCTAATATCGACAATCAAAGCCAAGTAATCGAACTGGCATTGCACGAGTTTATTAACCATCATAAAGAATCACATAAAAAATCAAGACTGCTAGAACTTTATGGTGCAGGCGGCATTAGTGAAGACTACGATTACAAAACATTGCGTAATGAAGAGGATAAATAATGTATCTTGTTGATACCTCAGTCTGGATTGATTTTTTTCGCGGAAAACAAACTTCTGCTGTTGAGCAATTACGTTGTATCCTGCAATCGGAACAAACCGTCGGGATTAATTCGCTTATTTACCAAGAAATTTTGCAGGGTTCTGAATCTGAACAACGCTTTAATCAATTTCGAGATTACTTTAAAGAGCTGACTTTTTATCAGCCAAAAGATATAACCGAAAGTTACGCCCAAGCCGCTTATCTTTATTTTTCTTGCCGCCGTAAAGGTATTACGATTCGCAGCACCATAGATTGCTTAATCGCACAAACCGCTATTGATAACGATCTGATTTTATTGCATAGCGACAAAGATTTTGAGCGTATTGCTACGGTTGCCAACACTTTAAAACTGTATCTGGCCTGAAGTCTGTAGTCCGTAGCCTCGATGTAGTAGCAAAGCGGAATCGAGGATTTACAGCACTCCGACATCCTCGATTCCACTGCGTTTCATCGAGGCTACTTATTGTTTGTCATTAACTAAAAAGTCTCAATATGGAATTAAAAGA
>Ga0194038_1000306_pt1 | contig 21407 bp, 59 predicted proteins | sample JunL226m_MetaG_FD_148630 | JGI IMG/M metagenome (GOLD analysis project Ga0194038, IMG submission 148630) | Anoxic zone freshwater microbial communities from boreal shield lake in IISD Experimental Lakes Area, Ontario, Canada - Jun2016-L227-6m | ecosystem: Environmental > Aquatic > Freshwater >... | reverse complement strand
CATACCCCTTGCTCTTGGCAGCGTTCTCCAGCTGCGCCAAGGGAACCGGCTGCCCGTGGGGCCGCTGGTAGGCTCCGTTGGTGAGGGGCAGGGACAGCATCCCCTTGCCTTCAGGGATGGTCACCAGCGTTGCCACCATCGTGGCCCATTCCCGACGCAGGAGGTTTTTCATGTTCGACATTTTTCAATCCCTTTTTTTGAACCGTGTCAGTCCCAGTTGCTGACAAACATAGTCTGTACCAGAAGACGTTTTACTGACTTTGCTACTACCAGTAACCCTACAAACAACATTACGCTGAGGCTTGCGGCCCCGAACAACGTAAGGTACCAAATTGCGTACCCCATAATTGTGGGTTCACAATTTGGAATACCGATCCCGGAAACCTGCATCACCACCCCGACTAGAAGGATCAGCGTACTCCACAAGAGAAATAATCCAATCATTTTTCAATCCCCCTTATAAAAGATGAAAGCGATGACAATGAATCGAACCCACAGGGCAAATCGTTTGAACTCTCTCATGCTCCATCCTCCGGTTGGCCGGTCAGTCCCAGTTGCTGACAAACATAGTCTGTACCAGAAGACGTTTTGCATAGTACGATCTAAACCGTACTTAAACTACAAGACCAAACCCCTCCCCTTTGGGGGGAGGGGGGGCCGGTCAGGCAACCATCGTTCACAGATGATTGGCCGGGATTTCAATCTCCCCCGCAATTTCGGCATCGTTCTCCCCCATGCCGTAGATATGGAGGACTTCCCGCCCCCGATATTGCTCTTCCATGTCGCTGATAGCGACCAGCAACTCACCGTCATACTTGCTCAGGGCAGCGATCAGTTCGGCAACGGTCGTAGGCATGTTTCAATCCCCGGTTGGCTTGTCAGTCTCAATTGCTGACAAACATAAACAGTACCAGAAAAGGTCGAAATTGTACTCGTACCTAACTGTACTTATTACCGTACTTAAACTATAAGACCAAAGCCCTCCCCCTTTGGGGGAGGCCGGTCAACCATGTTCACAGATGGTTGTCAGGGATTTCAACCCATCCCAAGACATCGGCGGCATCCTCCCCCATGTCGTAGACATGGAGAACCGTGGGGCCTGTGTCGCTGACAGCGATAAGGGCCTCGCTGTCATAGTTCTTCAGAAACTCCCTGAGCTTGGCAACGGTCATTGGCATGGTTTCAATCCCCGGTTCCTGTCAGTCTCATTCGCTGACAAACATAGACTGTACTAGAAAAGGTCGGGTATTGTACTCGTACCTAACTGTACTTATTACCGTACTAATCGCACCGGCGACATCAATCGCTACATTCTTCTCCTGTACCAGAAGTGATTCACAAATATCCATTCTTTGCTGGCAACCCGTATGCTTCCGGGTCACGTTCAGGGCCAAGCCCATAAGTATCAATTACGGGGACTGTAGCATTGTTTGTAATGTCACGGATCAAATCGACGCACTCAGATTCGCTGATCAGCCCCTTTGCGTAATTTTTGATCGCCAGCTCGATTTCTGCAATTGTGGTCATTTTCTTTCCTTACTGGGTTTGCCGTCGTTCCTACATTCTTCTCCTGTACCAGAATTGATTCACAAAAAACTAAAAAAAAGGGGGAGGGTTATCCCTTCCCCCCATCTTACCTAGATGATCTCTACCTCGCAGACCACCTTAGTTGCCCCCTTGCAACTCTGCTTGGGAAGTTGCTTCACAAGGTCTGCCTTCACCTTGTCGATCCCATTTTTGACCTCTGTGACCCGATCAGCCACCGAACCGACCGCAGACTCCCCGGCAACCAATGCCGTTCTAATGCAATCTACGAGCAGTCTGGTGCTATAGGGGCCAGTATGCTGCATTGCCAGCAGATCATCTCTGGTGACTGTGCCGCCAGCATCCATCTTGGCAATGAGGCTGTTCCAGCAGCCGTTGGAGAGTTCCTGCATCAATGCCACCGATTCCAGCCACGGGATGCTAGTGGTGGCATCCCTTTCGTAATCGTCGCCCACCTTGACGGTTCCCGTGACCCGCACCGTGAAATCGACAGGGTGATCCCCGGCAGGGATGTTATCCCGGTCAAACTTGCATTTGCTCAGGGCCAGCATTTGAATGTCATTCATCTTATCGACTCCAAGGGTTTAATCGTTCCTTACAACCCAAGTCTGTACCAGAAAAGGTTATCCAGCCATCTGGTTTTTCCAGATGGCGATTCTGGTGGTGATATGGGGATTATAATCCATGTCCCAGAGAATCGCAGTCAGGAGCTTTGCCGTTTTCTTGTTGAAAACGTAGCTATTGCCGATCTTTCCATTGGCCGGAATAAACTTCCGTACCGATTTCCACTTGAGCATGAAATTTTGGTAGGGGATGTCGGTCAATCCCTTTTTCTGGCGGATGAGATTGATGCCGTCCAAGACCTCTACCGTGGTGATGCAGTTGCACATAGTATAATCCCTTATTGGTTGTTGTTGGTTTCTTACCAGACACTTACTGACTGTACCGGAATCAATCGAGCATACTGCGGATTGCTTTAGTTACTTCATGCGATGTATATGTAACAAACGCACAAAATGTTAGCAATGCCGTCAGCATGATCCAATCATCAAACGTGAGACTCATGGTTTATACCCTTTCACAAATCAACTGTACTCAATCTTTTGGCGGCGGGTAGCCTTATTGGCAACCCTCTTGCCCCACTTGCGGAGATGCTTGCAGTAAGACATACCGACCGCCTTACCGGCACATGGTGTTCGACGCATATTTAATCCTTTCACAAATTGACTGTACTAAAAAAACCAGCGAACCATTTACGATCCGGTTCTTACCCGCACCAGACAGGTCTCCCGACCACGCTTCCGATTTGGAACCGCCCACGCTCCTAATTTGGAGAAATAAGACGGCTACTGGTCTCAACTTTAGACTGTACTAGATTCAATCCATTCCCGGTGGTTCATAGTAATCACCGAATCCATCCTCATCTGAGCCGTCATCGTCTTCATCATCATCTTCGATGAGAGTATCGTAGTTACTCTCCTCTGACTCATCTTCACAGTTATCGTCGATCCACGGCCAAAGGATTGACTCTTGCATCATGTCGAATTCGTCCATAGTAAACTCCTTTAAGGTTCTTGAGTAAAAGCCCAATTGGCAGGCATGACGCCTCTAAGAGCAAGAGAAGAGGATGAATCTTCATTTTCTCCTACTGCTCTCCAACACAGATACCGCACTCGATCTGGATCGGAAGATTCACTGGGGTCGGGAAAATTCCAATAATTGTCATTCATTTCTTTTCTCCTTGGTGTTACAACCCTAGACTGTACTGGAAGATGTTTTCACTACAACGAAATTGGCGAAATAGCCTTTAACCATCTCCCTGAATCCAACCTTACCCCAGAGTTTCTCTGCCTCCCCTTTGCTCATCTTCACAGTTTTCCCAGTATCGACATTTGTTATTTCGTAAGTCATTTTTTTCCTCAGTGCTGGTGCTGGAACAAACTCTGACTGTACCAGAAGAGATTAATTTAATATTATATTCTAGTACAGTCAGAGGGGTTGAAAAAAGAAAAAACCCCTGCTAAGGGGGTTAGTTCCGCTGAAGGCTATGCCCATGTGCTAGTTTCTACAGGCTTATAGAGCGTTAAGGTTCCGGTTTCTGGAGTCCAGACATAAACCCAGCATTGGAAGTCTGGATCCATTTCTCCATTCGATTCAGCCAGAGCCAGTTCTTCCCTATTCAATGTCCACCACGCCTTGAAATTGCTGTTCATCCTCTTGCAGTATTCCACGGCCGATTCACCTGTGGAATGGACAGAAATCGGCGTTCCTTTCTTCAGACCGTTCTCGCTTACCACCAGAAACGGGTAAGCCTCATCGATTTCAATCCGGTGTCCGCTGATGTATGCTGCTGCTTTCGTTTTCATTTTCGTTTCCCTGTTGGTTGTCGTTACAATCTTAGACCGTACCGGAAGAGAATCTTGTTCACCTTCTTGATATAGTCGAAACCATTCTTTCCGAATTTCTTTTCGGCTGCCTCACGGGCATAACCCGCATTGTGGGTTTCAATTGTCCCGATAATTTTATTTCCTCTGCCCCAAATCTGGAACGTGAACAACTCAGATTCTGATGACATTTGTTTTACCCTGTGGTTGTCGTTACAATCTTAGACCGTACCGGAAGACATTAGAGGAAGGCTTATTCAGCCCCCTCCAATGCGACCTTGACGGCATCCACCATTTGCCCGTAGAAACTCCCGGCGAAGTTCCCCCCGCACATCTCTGCCAGTTCCCGCTGGAATTGAGTAGGGGTCATGCTGCCCTTGCGGTTTGAACCCCGCTGGAAGCAATTGGCCTTGGCGGAAACCTTGACCCAATCCAGCCGGTGGTTTAAGCGGTCAATTTTGCGATCTGGGGCCGTGATGCTAAACGTCCCCTTACCGGCCCGATTTGTATAAACAACCCGCCAAATCTGATCTAGGGGGCTCAGATCGTGCCTAATGGTTCCCCGGATCATCAATCCGCCAATGCGGCGGAATTTCGTCCCCTCCGTTGTCTCGACGGGGTAGAATTTGATGGGGGCGGGGGTTTCAACTACATGCCACATTTTAATGTTCCTTTGGTTGGTTGGTGTTACAACTCTAGACTGTACCAGAAGACTAGTTAGCAGGTTAGCCATAGCGGTGGCGCCGGCCCATGTTTCCCCGCTCACCCCCCATTGATGGTGGCGGGCCGGCGTCGGGAATTGTCGTCACTAGGCGACCAGTTCCATCATCCCTTCCGGCCCGCAACTGGCGGCGGCTTCTAATTCCACCATCTTCCCCGTAGACTTGGATTACCATTTCGTGGTTATCTTCATCCTCCTTGATGATGACATCAAGGTTAGGGGGGAAGTTCCTGAGAACTTCCATCAGCTCTTTAACTTTCATTTTTTGCTCCTGTTGTTTTGGTTACAACTTAACTGTACCAGAAGAGATGTGTTAAACCCTTCCCGAAGGGATGCCTGCTACTACGTCATTCATTTTTCTTCCAAGCCTCTAAATTGGTTTCTTTCTCCAGAATCTTTGATAAACTATTCATCCACTCATTTGCAGACTTCACAGCATCAGGCCCCATAGAAGTCATGATCCAATGCCATTCGCCTTCGCAATTAGCCAACACAGACCAACAATCAGCACCGTTTTTTTCTATCTTCAGCAACATCTTATTTCCCTTTTTCCCTTTTCTTTTTCTAACCAAACTGGGTCACAACTCTTAACTGTACCAGAAGAGATGTGTTAAGTTAAAAACAAACCCTCCCTTCGGGGAGGGGGATGCCTGCTAGCCGTAAATGCTAGTCAGCACCGCTTTGTGGATGGGGCTGACAACCGGATCATATTCCGGCTCCACAGCCTGTTCGACTGGCAGCCGACTTTCCTCAATTGCTGCGACAATTGCTTCAACCACAACCCGGTCGCTGAACGTGAGGTAGCCCCGCTGGTGGATTTCACGGGAGGCTTCCATGTCCCTGAGCAACTTGAGCCGGCGTGTCTTGCTAACCTTCATCTTTAAACTCCATAGTAGGAATCGAACGATTGGAACAAACTTAGACTGTACTAGAAGACTTACCCTTACCGATTCTCCACAATGTCACCGAACCCATTGACACCAAACCAGCAGACATCTTCGCCATTCTTCTTCAATTCGTCGAAGAGATTTTGGGCGAATGCTACAGCGGCGACAAGGTTGATCTTCTTTGCCTTTAGATTGCGATTCCTGCCAGACTCAGTATAAACCACCCAACATTCGTCCCCTGTATACCCTTCACAATACCAATCGTCGATTTCAGTTATCCCGATTTTAATCAAGAGTCGCTCCTTGTTTTCCTTGTCACAAACCTTGACTGTACCAGAACTCATTCTAATTTCGACCGCTAGGATTGAACCTAGTTAATCCCCAGACGGGACGGTCGAAGTGTTTAGCGGCGGATAGTGCTATTACTATCGATAATTACATTAATAATACCGCTACACAATCCAAGGAAGCACATCATTGTTGTTGACTTTCAGTTAAGGAACAGTTAGTTCCCGGCTCCGACCGGGAACCTTCAACCGTACCCTTGGGAAACCCCCAAGGGTTGTCCCCCCGGCCTTATGGCCGGGGGGCATTCCCTAACTTCACTCAACCCCAAGGCTTGCGAGGATGGCAGCGGCCCGCTCCGCTGTGTTGCTGGTGCGACCACCACCCGCAAACCGGGGGATGTCGATGCCGTGCTTCTTGCGAAGCTGACTCAGCCGCACACTCACCGAACCGGGGACGATCCCCAGTTCCGTTGCCACATCCTCGACCGAACCACCTGCCCGCTGCGTCTTAATGACACAGGTCAGGAACGTCTCAAGATCAACACCCTTTTGACCAACTTGGCGACCCATAATAATCATCTCCTGCTTTTAGTTAAACCAACCCAAAGTTCCCGTTTGCCGAATTGGCTCACTGTCGGAACAACCCATACCCGTACCAGATTCAACCCAACTCGTTTTTAACTCGTCAGGTCTTCAAGTGTCGGTGTTACATCACTTATTTAATGTCGGTTGGCGGGTAGAACACGAAACTCCCTAGCCGAATATTGCCGACACCAGAACCAATCCAAACTCGTCTTCAACCTTCTACCGTACTACAATCGATCCTTTTCTTTCGTAGTCGGCATTGATTTCGTTTACCGTTTCTCTGATGGTTTCACAAACTCCGACCATACTGTGGTCGTCATTACGATACCATTCGTATTTCTTGTTGGCTACCTTCTCTATGGTGTAGCCTCTTTCTCTCCCATACCGCTCAAGATCGACCAGCTTCATTAGTAGTCCTCCGGTTCGATAGGTTCGTCGCACTGGTATTGGGAGTTTGTCAACACCTTTGGCCTGTACTTACTCAGAACTTTCTGCTTGCATTTTCCACACACTCTTGCGAGTGGTATGCCCCTTGCATCCTTCTCCCACCAGCTATTCTCCGACGCTCCGCATGGACAAGGCTTTGACATTTCTGTCTCCATTGTTGTCGTTCGTTCACAACCTTCTACCGTACCAGATTATTCACCAGTCTTCATCATCATCTTCGTCGTAGCCGTCATCCTGATCGAATTCCCAATCTTCGATGTGATCATCCTCATCCTCATCCTCTTCAGCCTCTGTGATATACTCAGCGGCCACACTGTCCAGCAGATCGAATTGTTCATCGTCCATTTTCAATCTCCATTGTTGAGTGTCGTTCACAACCTTCTACTGTACCAGATTTGATTTGATTTAATGTGTTTTTTATAGTTTTGGTACAGGTTACACCTCATAAAAATAAAAAAACCCCTCCGGTTTAATGGAGGGGTTCACAAATTTAATTTGTTAGGTGCCGGTGCGGATACTATTCGTAGTGTCGGCAACCAGTGCTGGCCTGTTCTCCCGGCGTCTGCTCGACGCTCACATAATAATTTTCTTCCCCGTCAACTTCGGGAAGGAAATCACTATCCAGCCCTCTGGCATTCAGCCATTCACATTGGCTCTTGCAAGCATTTCCGAATGACCGGAGAGCATCCGTACTCAGTTCCTTAGCCAAGGCTTCCACCTTGGCCTGCACAGCCTCAGCCTGTGCCTCAGTATCGCATTTGTAATAAGCGATCACCGCCGTGTCACTGCCCCACCATCCGCCCTCTTCTGGGCCTCCATAATATGGGGTAGTGCAATAAAGGGTCACATAAGACCCCTTTGCAGGGATGGCATCGGCACACACCGAAAAGAAGGCTTCATTGATATTGTTCATTTCAATTCTCCATAAGGGTTGTTGTTACAATCAACTACCGTACCAGAAAGAGTTTTACCACTCACACCTGATATTAATTTCAGGATCAGTGTCTTCACCCCAACGATAGTTGGTTGCATTTTCAACCCGCAGGCGGCAATACTCTTTAACAGCCTTAATCGTCTTGAAATGTTCCAAAACTTCAGCCGGTTCAAAGCATTCTACAATCGTAGAACCACCACTTTCGTAATGCTTCTCACATATTGCATAAACCCTGTCCACAAAATCAATGTCTTTCTTTGTGGCCTCTTCCAGCCAAACCCCATAAGCCCTTATCACATTACTTTTCATTTTCGTTTCCCTGTGTTGGTTTCACAACCATTGACTGTACTAAAAGAGGTTTTCTAGGTGGTCGATCAGTTTGGTAAAGCCACGGTTGAACGGCTTCTATACCCGGCATATGTGAATACCGTAAGATTAGGAATAACCGGCCGGTCGATCGATATGAGCGACCGATTATAGGTTCTGGCTAATCTTCTTCACACTGTTTCGGAACCAAACTTATATTCCTTGGGGACGTTGAACGTATGGGAATACATTTGCCCAGGATCGACCACCTAGAAAACCTCTTTCACAACCATTGACTGTACCAGAACCTACCTCACATTAATGAGGTGTTGATTCCTGCGACGAATCTCATCGCTACAGTATAGAATCTCATCTGTATAGTATCCGTTGTTTGGTGTCTCAGGCCAAGCCTTTAACACATTCTGACAATCCTTGATCACAAACAAAAGCTGTTCCCAGCTCATTTTCTTTACTTTCTTGGAATAGAAAGCATGGTCAAATGTTTTCAAAGACATTTTCAAATCTCCTTGGGTCAGGTGTCTCACAACCGTTGACTGTACCAGACTAGACCAGCTTGCCTGTATCGAACTGTTTGTAGAGGATCATATACACATCTGGAAACCGATCACTACCAGTAAAGACGTTTGTTGAAACAACTTCAATAGTTGAATTGTTAGTCAACCACTCATTAACCTGATCTTGCAAATCGTCTCCATAGCCCGTTGAACGAAACCTAACAAATCTGAGCATGTTTCACTCCCTTGTACTAGGAATTAAATCTTTACTCTTCAGCCAATCACAGACAATACCAGCGGCATTGTTAATCTTTTGATTTTCAACAAAGCAACCGATGATAATACCAATTACTTGAACTCGATTAACATTCACAGTATTGTCTGGTTTAACCTTCCACCAGTCTCCCAGTTCACAAAATTCAAGTTGAATATATTCCAATACCCTAGCTTGATATTTTTCAATACCACCTTGTGTTTGTGATCGAGGATTATTATCCTCGCCAAAGAAATCGTCATGGAAAAAGTCGTTGAAATTATTATTCATTTGATTCCTTTCAGGATTGATCGTCACACCACTTTACCGTACTGGAATCAATCCTTTCTGGGAGTTAAAGAAACTCCAAGTTCGGATTTCGTAAGGCTTCATATGAGGATATACTCTCTCATAGTAACTAATCCAGTCGTTGTATAGATTACTATTTTTGACTTGAATAATCATTTTGCCAATCTTCATATGGATCTTCGTATTGTTCAGACTCATCACAACCTGACTGTATCACAAAAGATCCATTTACCTTAATAACAAGGTTGATCTCCAGAAACTTATCAGGCTTGCCATTAGCAATACTAACGGCATTGTAATTATCGCTATATCTCCCGCAATACATTTTCATATAAAGTTCATCTTTATAGATGAATGTATCGCCGTCATTAAGTGAACTAAAATCTACTTCCTTTTTCACAGGCATATTTTTGATTTTCATTTGTTTTACAATTCTTTTGTTGTTAAGATTGTGATTTGGGTTTCATCATTATCGGCGTCGAATAAAAAGATTGAAGAACCCTTCAGCGGAACTAACCCCTCATGGTCGCCACCAGTCCACAACAAATTGACCTTGTGCTGGATCACAAGTCCAGTCTCGCATAAATTGATGTTGGCTCCCATCTTTAAGTTTAGTGGCGTTCATATTGTGCGGCCCCCATCCCATGTTCTGAAGCTTCATAAACAGATCGCCATTAAACCAGAAAAGGTCACCTTGAATAATATCTTCAAAAACTGTAGACTTAGACTTATATGGTTGATATTTGATTTTCATTTGTTTTCCAATTCCTTTGTTGTTAAGATTGTGATTTGGGTTTCAGATTCTTCATCATCATCAGAATCTGAAATCAAAAAGATTGAAGAACCTGACACTTTTACTTCTCGATTAAGACCTTCACTGAAACTTAGAGAATATTCTGATCCTCCGTCATCCATCCATGAAAGAAAGAGAAATTCGTTTTCATCATCACCAGTTAATTCTGATACTATTGGAAAAGTTACTACATCATCGTCAATGACCACCGCACTGGCACTATCAAGAATCTGACATACTTCTTTTAATGTGATTGTTTTCACAGTTCCTCCAGATTTATTAACTGCATCATCACAATCTACTACGAATGTTCCGTCTACTGAAATGCAAGTAACGTCCCACCTAAACGTATACATTTCTCCATTTTTAATTTTAACGGCATTATAACCACTGGTATTCTCGTCAAGTTTCATATACAAATCTGACACTTTGCCTGAGAAGAGCGTGGTGTATTCCCTAAAAATATTCCCATTGGCAATATCTTGAAAATCCACCGAACCCATCTTATATGCTTTAGGTTTTTTGATTTTCATCTTAGTTAGTTCTTGTGTAAAATCCTGTTACCTTGGAAACATTTTCGCCGCCATTAAAAGTAACCATGCGCCCATCCCATACGTTGATGGCTCTATACCCCGGCCCACTACCGTCAAATAGAACTCGCATATAGACGGCACCTTGCCATTCAAATAATGATGCAGGGTCTACATTACAAATAGATACTTTTTCGCTATTTTGCCAATTTCTAATTTCCATTAGTTAGTCCTTGTGTAATGTCCTCGTACAATAGATACAGTTTCTTTTGAGAAATGAAATAGCCGTCCATCATTCAGTCTAACAGCATTGAAAAAACGATTTCCACGATCAGATGCATTCCCAAAAACTGTTTCAATTTTCATACACAGTATATTTTCCCACATAAATACGTCTCCCGGACAAATTTCTTCAAACTTAACGACGACATTATCTAATTTGATTTCCATTGCTTCCCTTTCACAGGTTGATTTTCATTTAGAAGGAGTCCAAGGAATCTGTAAGTTTCTTGTCAATTGGTCATTACCCGATTCACCACCAGGCCCGGAATCTGACTGTACCACAAAAGATCCATCTACCTTAGTAACGAGAGTACCTTTTTCAAAGGTATATGGTTTTCCAGTAGTAATATCAACTGCATTAGTACCATCTTTAGTCGCAATTATTTTCATATAATGACTAGGGAACGCATTAGGATCATAATGAAAAATCTCACCAGATGCTATTGAACTAAACTCTACCTTTTTACTTGTTTGCAAGTTTTTGATTTTCATGTTTTCCCTTTCAAAGGTCGTCTGTACCAGAATAGTCTGGGAACTGGTCAATATAACCCACTTCCCATAACTCGCCATTCTCATCTTTTAGAACTAGAGGCTTATCATTGCTATTAGAAGCCTGATAAAAGCAAATAGATTCACAGTAATCATTCCTCCTTAAAGTAGCCATCAACCGGAACACATTTACCATGATCGAGAAGTGCATAAGTTTTTCCATCTTTGATTCTAACAGTGTTTACCAACTGCTCCTTGTCCCACTGTTCAATTTTCATAAACAAATCGGAATCAACACAGGCGTCAGCGCCAATTCCCGGCGACCTAAAAACTTGTCCCTGCAAAATATCCCCGAAATTAACAATGTCTTTTTCTTTATTTTTGATTTCCACAATCATTCCTCCTTAAAGTAGCCATCAACCAGAACACATTTACTATAATCATAGAGTACATAAGTTTTTCCATCTTTGATTCTAACAGTGTTTATCGACGCAGCGCCATGCTGCTGTTCAATTTTCATAAACAAATCGGAATCAACATCATCCGATTCCGGGATATTAAGCGACCTAAAAACTTGTCCCAGCATAAGATCTCCGAAATTAACAATGACTTTTTCTTCTTTTCTTATTTCCATAATCATTCCTCCACAATTGTTAATGAATCTTCTGGATACCGCCAAACGCAATAATCTGAAACTAGATACTCAACTGCTTCTTGAGCTTCAGATAAATCATCATATCTTGCTACTGGATTACCAATACAACAAGGATAGCCGTTTTTACCAACTTTTTTACCGGCAAAGTTTCCAGAGACTATTTTAATCTCAAACTTTGGTTCACCCCTATAATCATTCATTGGTTTCGTAAGTCCAAGAACCAACGGTGTTCCCATTAGAATCAATAAGTTTTGCCAAAGAGTTTCCTAAAGAGTTCAGTAGAGGAAGGTGAATGGGAACCTGTCTTAGAATCCCAGCCAGTTCTTCTGGATTATCCTCAAAACTACTATTTGAACAATCAATCTCGATATACAGCTTCATGTTTTTTTCCTTTAAGGTTCTCTCACAACACTCTACCGTACCAGAAGACTTCCAGAACAAGAAAAGAAAAAACCCCCTCCTTTTTACGGGAGGGGGCTAATTCTTGGAATCTTATCTGATTCCCCCTTCCTCACTCAACCCCAAGGCTGAGGAGGATAGCCGCAGCACGCTCTGCGGTGTTGCTCGTCCGACCGCCACCCGCAAACCGGGGGACGTTGACACCATGCTTCTTGCGAAGCTGACTCAGCCGCACACTGACCGAACCGGCCGTGATGCCCAACTGGTCGGCACAATCCTGCACCGAACCACCAGCCCGCTGCGTCTCAACCACAGTGGTGAGAAACTTCTCCAAAGAAACACCAGCCTGACCAACTTGGCGACCCATAATAATTAAACTCCTGATTAAACCACAACCCAGTTCCCGTTTGCCGAATTGGCAGACTGTCGGAACAATCAACACCTGTACCAGATTCAACCCACTCCAAAGATCATTAATGTTATCACACTACCGATGATAAATCCAACGAGCATAAACAAGAGGCAGATGAAAAGATCAGCCACCTTTACTCCTTCACACTATCAATCGGATTAAAGTGAATCCAGTAGCAACGATGGCGAATATAAGCCTCTTTCACACTGTCCATCATATGGCAGCAATGAATGAGCTTGCTATAGTCCATAGGACAGTCCTTGAATTCAGCAACCGCATCCACAAACTTCTTAAAGTCAGAAATATAGGTTTTGTGGTAAATGTCGCTGAGTCGCTCCAGAGTAGCAGTATCCAGCCCATTCATTGAAACACTATGTTGATTCACCACCCGGTCAATCTGATCAGTTGTATCGCTCATTATAGCCCCTTTTATAGTTTGATTCATTCTCACAACCCTCTACCGTACCAGAAGTGATCGGTCATTCCCACAACCCTCTACCGTACTAGAAGACAAATCCTCTGACCCCTAGAGAAAGTTCAGATACAAAGCTGTTTTTTATAACTTTTATTTTTCAGTAGAAACTCTGAACACCAATAATAGAGCTATTTGTTAATCGGCTCCGTCACGACCACGAGGTCTTATATGTTCCATGCCATCGTAATTCTCAATTTGATATTCAATCAAGAACAAATTGAATTGCTGAAAATCAGGTGCTTCAGCAATTTTCAATTGTGCATATTGTCCACTTGCAGCTTCTCCCAGTTCTTCGATCACACTAATCAAATCTAAATCTGAGCGATCCTCATAAAGTTCATATCTGGCGATATAGTGATCTGCACTATCAAGAAAGCCTTTTTGGTAGTAATTCACTACACCAGATTTATTTTTCTTTTTTTCAAAGTCTATACCTTTCAGGGATAGTAACTTTTCAATTGCGAGGTCTGAAAGACTAAAACCTCCATAACATGTATTAATTGCTACTTTCATGTTGTCCTTTTAAAATCCTCTGACCCCTAGAGAAAGTTCAGATACAAAGCTGTTTTTTATTCTTCTTCATTATCTTGTGAGAAATAACAAACAATTGAAACATAGGTGGCAAGAAGGTCGCCTTCTTCTTTTGGAATATCCACAGGAGTTGTTCGGATGTAATTTTTAACTTTTTTTAATACTTCTGGACAATCTGACTTCCAGAATTTCTCATGAGCTATGTTGCTTGCTTTTTCAAGAAGCCTATTATTTAGCTTGTTTTTCACATTTAATCCATTCAAATTTAGTTTCGCCGGTTTCTGGATTAACTGTGAATAAGGCAGCACCAGCTTTAACTGCTTCCTGTCTCACAAGTTTAATGGTTCGTTTAGTGGCATAGGAATCCTGTAGAAAGCCTGCTGTTAAAGCGATTACTATGACGGAAACAATCCACAGGAATGCTTCGGGCGGTTGATCTTGAAATCTACTCATTTTAAAATCCTCTGACCCCTAGAGAAAGTTCAGATACAAAGCTGTTTTTTGATGTCCTCGCCGGTTGTCTCAACAGAACACTGTACCAGAAGACATCCAAGATTAAACAAGATTAAAAACTGCATCCTTGTATTTGGGTATCATTTTTAATGGGATTTAAAGGTGCTTCACAAATTAGACTAAACCTCATTAAAGCTCCTATAATGGGATTAGAAGAGATTTCACAAATATGACTAAACCTCATTAAAGCTCCTATAAGGCTATTAGAAGCCTTTTTCAAAATCATAGCCATAGATGATTAAAAAAGATTAAAAAGCCGTTAAAAGAGAAAAATGGTGCCTTACAAGCGAATATAAAGCGGCAATAAAGCGGCGGGGCCAGGCCAACTTCATTTTCTCATTTTATTCTCTTTTTACTTTTTCTTCTTTATATCATGAATATAAGATACTTTTAACAAACATGGCTTTGAGCTTATTATTGAGAATAGTTGGTGTGTTTATTATAATCTTTGATATTCATAAGTTTATCATAGATTTGATCCACTGTCAGCTTTTTAATATTTTCTTTAAGTTCGATAAACTCAAAATATTGTTTTACCCAATTATCATTTAAGTCTTCTGATAAGACCAATCCACTCCTCATAGCATAAAAAAGCATTCTATTATGCATTTTAGGTGGGAGCTTACCTCCGATTATGTATTTGGCATATTGATAAGTTTCACAGTGATTAGTCATAATGATATCTTCTGCTTCCTCCCATCTAGCTTTGACTACAAACATAGCGTAGTTACATGCTATTTGTGAGTCAGTCAGAATAATATGTTCAATTTCTGGTAGTCTTTTGCCGGCTATTTTTACTTTAGCGTATGCTTCGTGTGGCGTCATTTATAGACTCGAAATATTGTTTTACCCAATAATACTCTCTTGAGTCTTCTGATAAGGCCAATCCACTCAAAAGCATTCTATTATGCATTTTAGGTGGGAGCTTATCTTTGATTACGTATTCGGCATACTGATAAGTTTTATGGAGATCAGTCAGAATAATATCTTCTGCTTCCTCCCATCTAGCTTTGATTATAAACATAGCATAGTTAAATGCTATTTGTGAGTCAGTCAGAATAATATGTTCAATTTCTGGTAGTCTTTTACCAGCTTTAACTGCTTTGTTGTATGCTTCTTGTGGCGTCATTTTTACATCACATATCGGCTCTGGCTCTGGCTATCGCAGAACAGACTCCAATCATGCGGTCTGCCTGTCCCTTGATTAATAAATTTGAAATAAAATTTTACATTATAATCACTTGGATATTCCATCGCATATAGCAAAATCTTGTTGTGCATTTTATCTGGGAGTCTACCTCCGATTATGTATTTGGCGTAGATGAAAGATGCCCGTACATGAGTCATCATAATATCTTCTGCTTCTTCCCATCTACCTCTTATTGCAAATATAGCATAATTACAGGCAATCTCAGCATCAGTCAGAATAATATGTTCTAATTCTGGCTCTCTTTTGCCGGCTATTTTTACTTTAGCGTATGCTTCGTGTGGTGTCATTTTGATTTCTTGAAATAAATTCTTTTACCCAATTTTCTCTACGTTCGATAAACTTAAAATAACGTTTTACCCAACCATCATTTGGATTTTCCATAGCATAAAAAAGCATTCTATTATGCATTTTAGTTGGGAGATGACCTTTGATTACATGGATAGCACAATAGTAAGAAGACTCTGGATCGGTCATAATAATATCTTCTGCTTCAATCCATCTAGCTTTGATTACACGTTCAGCATAGAGGCATGAATGCCAAGGATCATTCATTATAATATGTTCTAATTCTGGCAATCTTTTGCCAGCTTTAACTGCTTTATTGTATGCTTTATTGGCGGCCGATGGTGTCATTTGATGTACTCGAAATAACGTTTTACCCATTTGGATTCAGGATCAAGACCACTTGATTTTTCTATAGAATATAATAACATTCTATTATGCATTTTAGTTGGGAGTTTACCTTTGATAATATCTGAGGCGTAATGGAATGAAGCCTGTGGATCATTCATAATCACATCTTCTGCTTCTTCCCATCTATCTTCGATTATGTTTCGGGCATAACGATATGAATACCAAGGATCAGATAGAATCATAGCCTCTAGTTCTGGAGATCTTTTATCTTCAAAAAATGCTTTTTCGTATGCGTTCCGTGGCGTCAATTCTTTATATGCTTCTTGTGGTGTCATTTATTCCGAATATAAACCCCGTGGCATATAAACCCCGTGGTTAGACTATCTATAAATTCGAAATATTCTTTTACATAAGGGTTACTTGGATCTATAATTGCATATAATGACATTCTCTTGTGCATTTTATCTGGGAGTTTACCTTCAACTCCACATCTGGCGTAATCAAGGGATTCCATCGGACTATTCATAATCACATCTTCTGCTTCTTCCCATCTTCCCTTAATCACAAGACAGGCATAACCACAGGCATATTGCACATCAGTCAAAATGATATCTTCTAGTTCTGGTAATCTTTTACCAAAGGTCAATGCCTTTAAGTATGCTGTTGCTGGTGTTTCAAATGGGTCTTTTGATGTCATTTATAAACTTGAAATATTGTTTTACCCCGCTTGCGTTTGGATCTTTAATAGCATACAATAGCATCTTGTTGTGCATCTTTTCTGGTAACTTGCCTTTGATTATGCAAAAGGCATACCGGGACGAACACCATGAGTCAGTAATTATTAAATCTTCTAGTTCTGGTGATCTTTTACCATTGTCACATGCTTTGCAGTATGCTTCTAATGCCACAACATGCTCTTCTTTTTTCCCGAAAGAAAAAGTCATTACAAATTGACTGTCTTTTGGTGTCATTTTTTGATAAACTCGAAGTAATCTTTTACATAATGGTTACTTGAAATAATCTTTCACATATGGCGTCGTTTGTTAATGAATTTATTTCTTAGAATGGATAATCTTCAGGCAGTTCCTGACTCTGACTATTCATCTCCATTTCATCATAACGACTATTGAGTTCTTCATCTTCAATCAACTCAACATCGCCTTCACGCTCAGTAACTACATTTTCTTTTTTAAGAATCTTGTAGATAATCCTTTCGGCAGTGGTGAGATCATTAACGCTGATTCCACTGATCGCCTTAGCAATGTCCTGAATAAGGTCTGACATTTTCAAACTCCATGAGAGGGTATTATACCGGAACCTTTAGCGAATCCTGTTGGGGATATTACAGACTTGGATATTTGGGGGAATTGGCTGACTGGGGATATTTGGATTCTTGCTATACTCCACAATACCCTGATGATTCATCCTGCACCAGTATGTTCCAGAATAGTCGCTCCAATACTGGTGGTCATTATCATATCCTCTATACTGAGAATATTGAAGTTGACTATGGTGGTATCTGCTCTCCACAATTGTTTGAACAACAGGGGCGGCTTCCTTACCGCACTGCAAACAAGCAATAATTAAACCAACGATGCAACTGGCAATTTGAATATACAACATTTTTCCACTCCTTTGAATAATGGTGCGTTCCCACAACCCTTGACTGTACCAGAAGTCAGGTGGCTAGTTGTTCGTTATGAGTAGCTATGATGTAAATGTGTTTCCCAAGTGAAGAATGATTGGTCACGACGATTAATCATTTCTACAATGTAATTTGGAATCAGTTTACCATATCTTTCCATAAATTCATCTTCTGTTGGTTGTTGTAATCCGGGCATATAATAATCAGCACCTTCACCAACAAAATTAGCAAACTTTTCAAGGTCATTGTCTTTATCATCAACTGGCTGATTAGTGCAAATCTTCAACCAAACCGACTCGCCTTCTCCAGTTGCAACATAATCAATTACAAAATAACGATAGAATGGACGATCAGACATTTTCATCTTCTTCTCCACTTAGAGAAGCATAGGCAGCACAAGAATCATGTTTGTCATGCAGGTAAGTTACTAAATTCCCAACATACTCAATAGCATTTGGATGAGTTGGTGTAATACTTTCCTTGAATTTATTGAGCGAGTCAATAATAATTTTCAAATCCATTAGACTAAGAGAAACATCAAAATTATCGTAATTATCGTTCATTATTTATTCTCCTTTGAATAGTATTCTTTGGTCAATCTATCTTCAAAAGATTTACGAAAGCCATTTCTCCTATTTCCATCTGGAAGCATCTTAGACAAGTGATTAAAATATCCACTTAGATGATTAATATATTCATTTGAAAATTGTTTAAGAGAATTAATGATAGTTTTGAATTGATCTTCAGTAAGAAGAACATCGTAACCCACCCATGTCCATCCCTTATGGTCGATAGTAACTTTTTCAGAATTATATTGTTCGGTTAAATGTGCAAGCAAACCATCCATATAATTAAGAGGCATATATGCTGTACCACAATATCCCTCATTAAGCAACTTGATTAGCTCAAGTGGCGAAATAGTATGTTTATAATTATTAACAGAATCAATAATAGCGTCTAAATCTTTAGAACTCAACAAAACATTCATACTCATGAGTTTTCTCCTATATTTAAGAAAGATCTATTTGGAATCAGTTATTTTTTTATCGAAATGAAAACGGGCTGCACTTATCTTCGTTGCATTTAATTTGTCTTTGTTTAGCGGCACGCTCTTGGAATTTAACCTATTACAACCATCCAGATATCTACATAGATGCTTAACATACTCGCTGGAGGTTGGGTCATCAAGGATTGGTTTGATAGATTCAAGAATGATTTTGAACTGCCTATCATTAAGATCAACTTCGCAGCCCTTCCATGTCCAATACTCATCGTCGTTTGATTTTGGCAAATCCATAACAGTTTCCCCTGAATCGTGTTGTTCAGTTAAATAAGCTATGAAATTATCCATAAAATCAAGAGGCATGTAGACGGTGCCAGAAGATGTACTGCTAAGTAATTTACTTAGCTCAAGTGGCGAAACATTTTCCTTAAATTTATTGAGAGAATCAATAACAACCTTCAAATCCATAGGAGTAAGCAAAGCCTTACCCATAAGTTTTTTCCTTATCGTGTTGGGGTAATAAGAGTTTGTTTTCTTTTAAGATCATATTCTAACTCTAGAGTTTTAACTTTAGTCAAAAATCTTAGAGATCGATCATTAATCTGGTCTGCACAGGGTCTGCAAATTGAAGCTGTTGATTTGTTGCTGCACACATCACAGATATAATCATTCATTTTGAATCAATCCTCTGGTTCTGGATACTCACCAGTTACGCTTAAAGCATGATCCATCAATTTATCATTTACCCAATCACTACTTAGTTTCTTGGAAATCCAATCATTAATTTCCCTTTTCTTTTCTTCACTAAGCTGATTATAATCCCAGGATACAGGTGGTTTGTCACCAATATCCATTGGAAGAAGTTTCATATTGAAATCAAATCCTTCAATATCAAAACTACTGCCTTCTTGTGGATCGCAAACACTTCCGGCATTATAAGATGAAATAGTGTAATCAACATCTACTTCAAACTCAGCATAAAATTCTTCACCAAATCCCAGTTCATTGTTTTCATCTGTGAGATTAATTTTAGCCATTTTTACAGCTCCTGTTTATTGATAAAATTGAAATAATCTTTTGCATAACCCTTTGGACTTCTAAGAATGTGCAACACCATCATATTATGCATTTTATCTGGTAATCTGCCTTTTATTACTCTTACTGCATAAAAGTATGAGTCAAAAGGATTAACCATAATGATGTCTTCAGCCTCTTCCCATCGTCCCTTAATTACATTTTCGGCATAATGTTCGGCATAACAAGAACTGGTTAAGATAACTGGTTCAAGTTCTGGAATCCTTTTTGCATATAAAAGTGATTCATAATATGCTTCTTGCGGATCAGTTAGATTCGTCTTCATCATCCCAATCATCTTCTTCCTCATCATCCCAATCATCAAACTGGGAACGAATCTCATGTTCTGCGTCAGGATGATAACCTGCACTATCCTCATCGTCGCTATTTAAGCAACGATCACAAATCGAATAACGATTGGTGACAGGAAGACGTTTGCCACAGGTGCAAACCATATCCAACTGATTGCCCTATTGAGTATTGGAACGGAACAACCCCAGACTGTCAACCCTAGACCGTACTAGAATCTGGAGAGATTGGAGATTGGAGATTTTAATCTGCTAATCTCGACCGGCCGCTAATAATCTTAGCAGCGCAGTTATTAACACTTTCTTCAAATTCAAAGCAACCATTGGTCATATCATTAAAATATCTATCCCATGGAATTCTTCCATCCCATTCATTCTCTAGATATTTCTGAACTTTTTCCCGATATGCTGATAGACGGGCTTCAAGTTTATTGTCTTCCATATTTCTTCCTTTTATGAATTCTCACTATAGAAGAGGCTATTAGCAAGACTGCTAGAGTAGATTCTATAAACCGCACTATACCAGCCGGTGCAATTCTCGATATAGTATCCGTTATCTTCCAGAACCTTTCTCAGTTTTTCAATCCTTGCGGCACAACTATAATCGATATTGCAATATGTTGCAAGATCGCCACCATCATGCACAAGAATCAAAACACTTTCCAAACCATAACTCTCATTCCTGTTTTTCCATTCAGTCGGAGAGTAATAGGCTTTGCATCCACCATTAGTAGATCCCTCAAGCATTGTAGAATTAATGAGGACTGCAATCTTTTTGGCTTCACCCGTGAGATTTTTAGTATCGAAATCAGTCATTTGTTTTCCCTTCTTAGAGTTTGCTACAACCCTAGACTGTACCAGAACCTAGATGTTTGATTCTTCTACCATATTGTAAACTTCATTGTTAATCCGGCTCCAATCCGCAGCCATGACCCGATTAACAATTTCAGGCCAATCTTCTTCGCACAATTCTAGATCATCAAACGCCGACATATCCCAATGACTAATAATGATATCACGAGTTCCATTAACCTTCAGATCCTCCAACAATTTAATAGCTTTATCAATGTTCATTTTTTATTTCCTTTTTGTATATCAATCCCAGCCATAGCTTTTATAAGTATCGGACATAACCATCGGTTCAGCAGGGGGCAATTCATTCCTTCGATTCTCAAACAAAGGCCAAACCAGTTTCCACATTTCCATCACGGTTTTTGAAGAATGCTTTTGTCCAAGCAATATTTACTTCAAGAACCGTATGACAAGAATTTAAAACTTCAAC
>Ga0194038_1000304_pt1 | contig 21476 bp, 25 predicted proteins | sample JunL226m_MetaG_FD_148630 | JGI IMG/M metagenome (GOLD analysis project Ga0194038, IMG submission 148630) | Anoxic zone freshwater microbial communities from boreal shield lake in IISD Experimental Lakes Area, Ontario, Canada - Jun2016-L227-6m | ecosystem: Environmental > Aquatic > Freshwater >... | reverse complement strand
GGTATTGAACTTGACCCATCTTCATTGCTTCAGCCTGGATACTTGCGTTCTGAACGGCATAGACTGCTCTAAAGACAGCCTTTTTAATGGAATCTGCACCAGCCGCATAACCATGACCCCGCATGAGTACAAAGTATTGCAGGCCCATTGTTTTAGATAAGTCATCCCCTAAATCCACATTACTAACAAACATATCTGTATCAGGATTTGGTTTAGCAAAATTTCGGATCTCGAAAATTGGCGCGCCCTCCCCCAGGAATGAACTCATGTGATAAACCGGTTTCAAGGTTGTGCCAGTTAGTCCATAAGGCAAAGTGGGGGATGCGTGACCATGAATGACTGAGTTAATATCTGGGCGATTTTTTAGAACGCCACTATGAATAAAGCGCTCTCCATAAGCAACCCGGGTATCGCCATTTAAGGCTTTGCCGTTCATATCAAACTCCATGATGTCTTCCACCTTGACTACCGATGGGGCAATACTTCTGGCCAAAAAGAAGGTATTGGGATTGGCTGGATTGCGAACACTAATATGCCCATAGCCATCTACTGCATTTTGGTCATACAAAATATGATTGGCGATTACCAATTCTTCAATCGCCGTTTTGACAGCGGGATTTTGTTCCATTTGCTCTTGAACGCTCGCAGCATTTGCATGAGCAACTAATAACAAGGTCAGAAGGCTAACCAGAAAATGGAATGCTTGCTTCATTACTCTACCTTGCCAATCTTTTTGACCACTTCACCCATTTGTGCAGATTCTTTATCCCAGTAGACTTTAAATTCAGGTGCATCCATATATTGGATAGGGCTACCAGCACTATTAATCACGGAGCGCACGCGCTCATCATTAGCTGCTTGTTTAGCAGCTTCACGAAGTTTATTGGTGATGTATTCGGGTGTAGCGCTGGGAACAAACAGACCGGCCCATTGTGAAAACTCTATCTTCACACCCATTTCTTTAAAACTGGGCACCTCAGGCATACTTGCCAATCTACCATCGCCCCAGTGTGCCAAAGCCCTCACCTTACCTGCTTTGATCTGCTGCACAATCGAAGAGGGGCCAGTAGCAATTGCATCCACCTGTCCACCCAATAGACCCACAATTGCTGGGCCAGCCCCCGTATAGGGAATATGCACCATATAGAATTTTTCAGAGGACTTGAGCATCTCCATGGGCACATGCATAGTTCCATAGTTACCAGAGGAGCCGAAGTTATATTTACCAGGATTGGCACGCATAGCAGCAACAAAAGATTTGTAATCCTTCCAAGGACTATCAGCCCTAACTACTAAAACAGTGGGGTCTGCAGTAAACCTTGCAATGGGTTTTAGCTGATTAAGCTGAAACGATTGTTCACGCCCAACTACTTTATCGGCCTCGGGAATAATCGAAATAGAGGATAGGGCCATCAAAATGGTGTAACCATCGGGCTTTGCTTTTGCTACAGACGCCATACCAATACCACCGCCGGCGCCTGGCTTATTTTCAACAATCACAGCTTGGCCTAGGTTTCGAGATAAAGCCTCTGCTACTGGTCGACCTACGGTATCTGCCACACCACCCGGCGGAAATGGAACAACCATTGTGATTGGTTTAGTCGGCCATGCCTCCTGCGCGCAGAGGGCACTCGCAAAAAAACACGCTCCTAGAATAGCTAGCGCGTGACCAAGTATGAATTTTTGTCTCATTTTCTTTATTTGGTTATTATTTATGCTCTTTATCCTACTACAAGATTTATCAGAATAAACAAGGGTTAGCGTAGACATAACCCCCATTGGAGATAGTAATCATGAAATATGCAGCATTTTCTTTGGCAAACGAGCCAGGCAAAACACGTGTAGGGACAATTTCTGCTGATGGTAAGACGGTTCAGGAGCTAGATCTTGGGGTGGATGTTAGTGAAGATGGCATTGTGGCTATCCTGCGCGCTGATTTAGCTGGTAAATCCCTCAAGAGTATCGCCACCCATGCATTCAGTGATATTCGCTTACTAGCCCCCGTTCCCAGACCTCGCCGCAACATTCTCTGTGTTGGTAAAAATTATCATGAGCACGCAAAAGAATTTTCCAATAGCGGCTTTGATGGTAGCGCCAAACCTGGTGAAGACATTCCGAGTCACGCCATCTTCTTTACTAAGCCTCCAGAATCAGTCACCGGTCCCAATACTAATGTCATTATTCCTACTGCAGTATCCACTTGCATCGACTATGAAGCAGAGTTAACCATTGTGATCGGCAAAGGCGGCAAAGGCATTAGTGAAGCTGATGCGATGAAACATGTTTGGGGCTATACCGCAATTAATGACGTTACTGCGCGTGACTGGCAGCAAAGACATAAGCAATGGTTCTTAGGTAAAAGTTTTGACACCTTCTGCCCTATGGGTCCATGGGTAGTTACAGCAGATGAAGTTGACGCTAATGACATCTCGGTCAAGTGCTGGGTTAACGGAGAACTTCGTCAAAACTCCAATACCAAAGATTTAATTTTTGATATTCCCAACATGATTGCCACTGTATCAGCTGGTATCACCCTCTATCCGGGAGATCTGATAGCTACTGGTACTCCAGTTGGGGTTGGTATTGGCTTTAAACCACCCAAGTATTTAGTCAATGGTGACGTGGTTATCGTTGAAATGGGTGGCATCGGCAAACTCGAAAATACTTTTGTAGCCGTCTAAGAAAAATAACTAAGCCAAACCCAGTGCCATCGCTATCCTATAGGTAATAAAAGAAGCTACATAAGCCAAGCCGAACAAGTAGCTCAGCATGATGATGGGAATCTTCCACCCCCCAGTCTCACGCTTAACCGCTGCGATTGTTGAAAGGCATTGGGGTGCAAAGACAAACCACGCCAATAAAGAAAGTGCAGTTGCCAATGACCAGCCAGAAGAGATTAATGGAATCAATGCTTCTGCCGCATCGGCGCTTGAACTCGATAAAGCATAGACAGTTGCCAGAGAGCTAACAACAACCTCGCGTGCCGCCATACCTGGCACTAAGGCAATACTGATTTGCCAATTAAATCCAATGGGAGAGAAGATATGCGCCAGAGCCTCTCCTAACATCCCGGCAAAACTATATTGAATGGGTGAGCCAGTTGCTCCTTCAGGGGGAAGCGGGAAACTAGATAAAGCCCATAAGGCAATGGTCATGATCAGAATGATGCCGCCGACACGACGGAGAAATATCTCTGCGCGCTGCCACAAACTCATGACCAAATTACCTAAGCGTGGTAAGTGATAGCTCGGTAACTCCATCATGAGAGCATTCATACGAAACTGCTCACTTGTAAAACGCTTGAGAACCCAAGCAACGCCCATCGCACCTAAAATTCCAGCAAGGTAAAGCAAGAATAAAACTAAGCCTTGTAAATCAATATTTGCCCATAACTTTTTTTCGGGAATAAAGGCAGAGATCAATAAGGCATACACAGGCAAACGCGCTGAGCAAGTCATCATTGGCGCAATCAAAATCGTTACTAAACGATCCCGTGAATTAGAGATACTTCTAGTTGCCATGATTCCTGGAATAGCGCAGGCAAAGCTAGAAAGGAGTGGGATGAATGATCTACCAGAAAGACCAACCGAGCCCATCACGCGATCCAGTAAATAGGCCGCTCTAGGTAAGTATCCAGACTCTTCAAGCAAGAGGATAAAGAAAAATAGAATCAGGATTTGGGGCAGGAAGATCACTACCCCACCAAGTCCAGCCAAAATACCGTTGATCAACAAACTGCGCACCCAATTATTTGGCAAGATCTCAGTAATTTGAGCGCCAAGATACTCAATCGCAGTCTTAATTAAATCCATCGGCAAAGTGGCCCAACTAAAGACCGCCTGAAAGATGCAAAACAAGAGTGCAATCAAAATCAGAGGACCAAACACTGGATGAAGAAGGACGCTATCCAAGCGATCACTCAATTGATCTGGAATGATTTGATCTAGTTTCAGGTTCTGAAGAATTTTCTGTACCTGAACGTTATCAGATTCAGTATGGGCAATGTGAGAGGCTACGCTCTCTAAAGTTGCATCGCTTGTACCAGTTTGCAATGAGCTTAAATTACGCCAGTCCAAATTGGATAAGAAACTCTTAATCTCATCTGCGCCATTAGACTGAATGCCAATACTCTTGAGTACTGGTAAACCGAGCTCCTGAGAGAGGGCAACGGTATCGATTTGCAGGCCCTGACGCTGGGAGATATCGAGCATATTCAATACCACGACACAAGGAAGCCCTAAACGCTTAGCTGCCAAGACTAGGCGCAGATTGCGACGCAAGTTCATGGCACTTAAAATACAAACCACTAGATCGGGACGCTTTTCACCCTCTGCTCTACCAAGCAATACATTGCAAGTCACGCGCTCATCTAGTGATCTTGGATAGAGGCTATAAGCACCAGGTAAATCCAGAATGCGAATATTTTTTCCAGAGTTAAGCGCCAGGCGCCCTTCTTTTCGCTCAACAGTCACACCTGAATAGTTAGCGACCTTCTGACGGCTACCAGTTAGTAAATTAAATAGCGCTGTTTTTCCACAATTGGGATTGCCTAGCAATGCAACAATGGGTTCGCTGGAGAAAAAATGAACTTTAGATTCAGGCATGCGAGCAACATTCAACTGAAATCATGCGCGCTTCAGATTCACGCAAAGCAAATGTAGAAGCCCCGATACGAACCATGTAAGGGCCTTTACCAAGCAAACCTTTACGCAGCAGAGTAACCTGCTCACCCGGTAAAAAACCAATATCTTCAAGCTGCCCCTTAATTTGTGGGGCACCTTTAGGAGCGTTTACTACGCAGACACGGTAAGGGCTACCTAGTTCAACTTGGTCTAAATTCATGCAATCGGCTTTTTTAGCTAGATGATGATCAATTATATCCCTAAATGAGAATGAATATCATTCATGGAGAACGATCGCTTACCTAGCAATAATCACCTATTTGATGCACTAAAGGCTTGATCCAAAACAAAAGCTCAAGGGCTAGCGTAGCCGTATTTATCTAAAATAGATTTTGCTTTTGAGCCTTGCATGAACTGGTACAGGTCTATGGCCTCTTGAGAAGCGCCTTTGATTAAAACCATTCTTTGTTTAATAGGCTCATAAAGATTCGGGTTTGCTAATGTAAAGCTAATCTCTTTAGAGATCTCTGCGGATCGCGTCAAAGATAAAGCTGTAAAACCTAAATCAGCTCCGCCTCTTACTACATACATTGTTGCAATACCAATATTGTCGCCATAGATCAATTTATCTTTAGCCAAATCCCAAACGCCTTCTGACTTCATATATTCAACTGCGGCTTTACCGTATGGAGACAGATCAGGCTTAGCAATTGCAATCTTGTTAGCTTTAGCTATCAATTCCGTCAGCCCAATTTTTTTGTCTGTTAATTTGATATTGGAAGACTTCTTACTAATCATGGCTAAGCTACCAATGGCATAGATAGCTCCTGCATCAATAGTCTTTCCTTTTTTATATAGCTCTAGAGGGAAACGCTCATCTGCAGCAATCAACATACTGAATGGAGCACCATTGAGAATCTGAGCTGTGAAATTTCCAGATGAGCCATATACCACCCGGAGCTCTGGCTTACCTGTTGCCTTGAATGCTGTGCTGATCTCAGTAAAAGCATCCTTCATGTTAGCCGCTACAGCGACTGTTGTCGTTTGTGCGCCCACAAAGTTTGCTGACAGCAAAAGTGAAATGAAGAGGGAACGAAATATCATAGAAACTGATTCTCTCATCAACGGTCTATAACCAGCCATCAACCTGTCGATTAAGGCTAATGGCCTTATAGCCAGGGGTATCACCCGAGTAACTTCGTATCTTTCGAATTAATTTAGAAGCAGCTGATTGAGTGACCATCTCCGCGTGCATAGCTATAAAGAAAATTTCATCTTTAATAGGCACAAATCCAAGGCCATTCTCAATAGCAACATTTTTAACACCAAGGCCTACATCTGCCTTGCCTGCCAATATGGCATTGGCTACTGCTGAATGAGTGAACTCTTCATGCAAATAGCCATTAATGTCTGAAGGCTCAATTCCCTCCTCCATGAGAAGTGTATCTAATAGCAGTCTTGTACCAGAGCCGATTTGCCGATTAATAAATCGAATCTTACGATTCAGCAAATCTTCTATTGAGCGTATTCGCAATGGATTGCCTTTCTTGACAATTAAGCCCTGCATACGTTTCATGACTGGATAGATTTGTATTCCATTCTTCGATAAACGATGATGAATAGCCTTGGAACTCTTTTCATCCGAAACATGAAAACCAGCAATATGGGCTTCATCATTCAAAAGCTTTTCCAGGGATTCGCCTGAGCCTGCAATTTTTAAGTCAAATCCTTTCACTTCGTTTGCAGCCCTTTGAATAATTGAATCACTGCTTGAAAGAAACTTCCATCGAGCATTCTCTGATTTCTGTATTTTCTTAATTTCTTTTAATAAAGTATCTTGATATCCTTTGCCGTGCTCAAGATGCCCTGCTTGCATTTCGTCGATAAACTGAATCAAAAATGCGCCAAATGCAGTCAAGATTGAACCGTGACCTTTGGTTCGAACAATTAAAGGCATACCCAAACTTGCCTCAACTTGATTTAATTTTCCCCAAGCCCCCCTATAAGAAGTGCCTGATTTCTTGCTGGCCACCACTAAGGAGCTAGCACGCTCAATGTCCTTCAGTAGCTGACCAAGCCAAATGAGATCGATCGAGCCCCTGCCATCCGTCTGGGATTGAACAATCAGCGTGGGTCGTACTTCAATTTGCATATGTAATCTTTTGCATATTCAATAAGTATTAATGTATGCGATCATAGCGTTTTAATCAACTATTTATTGAGTCCTATGAAAAAGTCCATTTCAAACCTATTTATGGGCGTCTTCTTATTAGCGGTCTTAATGTCTAGCTCCCAGGTGTATGCCCAAGATAAAAGCATTGTGGTTTCCTCCACTACCTCTACTGAACAGAGCGGTCTATTCAATTTCATCCTGCCTATTTTTAAGATGAAAACTGGCATTGATGCCAAAGTGGTTGCCGTGGGAACTGGTCAAGCACTTGATATTGGCCGTCGTGGTGATGCCGATGTTGTATTTGTTCACGACAAACCTGCTGAAGAAAAGTTTGTTGAAGACGGATTCTCCACAAAACGCTATGAAGTGATGTACAACGACTTTGTACTGATCGGACCTAAATCAGATCCTGCCAAAGTAGGTGGCGGTAAAGATATTCAAGCAGCACTTCAAAAGATTGCTGCCGCACAAGCGCCATTCGTATCTCGTGGCGATAAGAGTGGCACACATGCTGCCGAACTGCGTTACTGGAAAGGCGCTGGCATTGCTATAGCCCCTGGTACCGCTTGGTACAAAGAAACGGGTTCTGGCATGGGTCCTGCTCTCAACACCGCCTCTGCTATGAATGGTTATATCTTGGCCGACCGCGGAACATGGATTAGCTTTAAGAACCGTGGTGATCTAACGATCCTAGTACAAGGTGACCCAAAACTCTTTAATCAATATGGCGTCATGCTGGTCAATCCAGCTAAGTTTCCTCACGTGAAAAAAGTCCAGGGACAAGAATTTATCGACTGGTTGATTTCCAAGAATGGTCAAGATGTCATTGCTAGCTATCAAATTGGCGGTGAACAACTCTTCTTTCCGAATGCGAATAAGTAAAGAGTAAATAAAAAAGCCCGCAGATGCGGGCTTTTTTGTGAGCATCTGGCAATCTGCCAGTACTAACTGCTTATTTCTTAGGTGTTACAAAACCAATGGCTGTGTCGTCAACATACTCAACCATCACGTCGTCACCAGCTTTGAATTTCTCAAGGCCAAGAACGGCTGGATCAACTTTAACTTTTTGCTTCTCGCCACTTGGCAGTGTGAAAGTAACGACACGTGTTTTTGCATCGATAGCTGTAATCTTTACAGTCGCAAAAATAGTATCAGTAGTTTCTTCAAATGGTTTTGCAGAGCCTTTACCTGCAACCACTACAGAACGTACACCTGAAACACCTGGCTTAGCATCTTTACCTGCAGCTGTTAGGCCAACTGCAATCGCTTGAACATGCTCAACCACGAACACATCACCTTTTTTAACTTTATCTAAATCATTAATAGATTTAGAAACATTCATCTGCGCCAAATTGCCATTAGCATCTTTTAATACAACAATGCGCTTCTTCACATCAACAGAATCAACAGTTGCACTCAATACAACTACTTCTGCCGCTAAAGGCAACATTTTTGCAGGTGCTTGTGCAAAAACTGAGCTAGCGCAGGCAATGCCTACAGCTGCGAATAAACCAGCAAGTAAAGATTTTTTCAAAATAACTCCTAAGCAAGTAAAGAGATGGGTTGAGTCCCAATAAGGACCGAAAAAACATTGTACCCATGAGATATGTAGTTTTTCGTGCTTATTTGGTAAATTAACCCTATGAACCTTTTGCCAAATCATATTCTGACGCTAAGCCATTGAATAGCTTAGAAATTTTCATGAAACCCTGGGAGCAAGCCTCTGAAGCAGCCTATGCTGTTCGACAGGAAGTGTTCATTCGAGAGCAAGGGGTTCCTGAAGATATGGAGCTCGATGAATACGACCCTGGAGCTGTGCACGTCCTAGCCTATCTAAATGCGCAATGCATTGCTACTGCCAGGCTTGTGCGGCTTGATGCAAAAAGTGCTCAAATTGGGCGCATGGCAGTTTTAGTTGAATTACGGGGTCAAGGCATTGGGACAGCCATGCTAAAAAAGCTCCTAGAGCTTGCTATGTCCGAAGGTATCTCAAGCTTAATTTTGCATTCTCAAGTATCTGCTGTGTCTTTTTATGAAAAGCTGGGATTTAAAGCTGATGGACCTAGCTATCAGGAGGCGGGAATTTCTCATCGTAATATGATTCTCTTACTTTAAAGGAAGTCTCACCCTTAATACTCATGGTCATTACCCCACTCACTTTCCCTTATATTTATCGAGTTTGCTACGCCGATACTGATGCTGCTGGATTGGTATATCACTCACGCTATCTTGATATCTTCGAACGTAGTCGAGCAGAATGGTTAGCTCAATATGATTTAAGCCCCACTAAACTCATTAAGGAATTTGGCATACTGCTCCCTGTGAGAGGACTGAAAATGGATTTTCATAAACCCGCTTACCTCGATGATCTGCTAGAGATCTCTCAAGTAATAGAACATCGCAGTAAAGCCCAAGTGACAGTCTCACAAACAGCTAAAAGAAAAGTTTCAGGCAGTCATCCGGTTGATATGGATTTACTAGTGAGCGCTTCCATTAATATTGTATGTGTTGATACCGTTACCCTTAAGCCAAAGGCACTTCCCGACTGGCTATTTAATCTTGAATCATAAGACTCTTATGTCAGACGGAAAATTACTCACTTTCGTTAAAGAGCTTAGCCTACTGCTAGAACAAAAGCCTAGCGAAGCAGTTATTTTTACCAAAGGTAAGGCGCTACTTAAACAGTTAATTGCCGTTGACGATTGGTTGCAAGAAGAATTTACAAAGCCTCATCCGCACTACTACCAGCAATACTTACTCTATGCAGATCCCTTGGACCGCTTTTCAGTTGTAAGCTTTGTTTGGAGTCCAGGGCAAAAAACACCACTTCATAATCACACGGTTTGGGGAATGATTGGCCAGCTTCGCGGCCAAGAAAAAGGCACTCTGTATCACCGTCAAGCAGATGGGCGCTTTAAAGCTGGTCAGTCCACCGTTTGTTTACCAGGCCATATAGATCTAGTTTCTCCTGAAACGCACGATATTCATGTGGTAGAAAACGATATGCTTGATCAATCCTCCATTAGCATTCATGTGTATGGAGGCAATATCGGCAGAATTTCTCGTTCTGTGTTTGATCCTGTGACAGGTGCAGAGAAGTCATTCGTCTCTGGTTATGCCAATCAGCTTGTGCCGAATCTTTGGAGTTAAGCTGTAAATTCATTGGCCTGTTGATGAATGGCTTAAAATAGAAGCTCTTACTGCAAACGCTCTAGCGTGGCAGCTCAACCCATTGGCCGGGATAGTCGTTTAATTGAATACGGGTCAATACTTTATTGGCCCCTATGTTATTTACAGATCTTGGTTTATCAGAACCCATTCTTCGCGCTATTGCAGAAGAAGGCTATACCAGCCCCACACCTATTCAAGCAAAATCCATTCCTGCTGTTCTTAAAGGCGGTGATTTACTAGCAGCTGCGCAAACCGGTACAGGTAAAACAGCCGGCTTTACTCTGCCGATATTGCAGCGTCTGAGCTCTACCAAAGCGAGTTCAGGCAAGCGTCTATTGCGCGTTCTCATTCTGACCCCTACTCGTGAACTCGCTGCTCAAGTTCAAGAATCTGTGGTGACCTATGGAAAATACACAGGCTTAAAGTCTACTGTGATCTTTGGTGGTGTTGGTGCCAATCCACAGATTAAGGCGATTGCTGGTGGTTTAGATATTTTGGTTGCGACACCGGGACGCCTCCTAGATTTGATGTCGCAAAAATGTGTGTCTCTGAGCGATATTGAAATCCTTGTTTTAGATGAGGCTGATCGGATGCTCGATATGGGCTTTCTGCGGGATATCAAAAAGATCTTGGCAGCACTACCTAAGCAGCGTCAGAACCTCTTGTTCTCAGCAACCTTCTCTACTGAAATTAAAGCCCTAGCCGATGGACTCTTAAATTCTCCTGAATTGATTGAAGTGGCCCGCAGTAACAGCGCGAATGAAGCTATTGCACAATTGATTCATCCTGTAGATAGAACAAAGAAGCATCCCTTACTAGCTCATCTCATCAAAACTAACAACTGGAAGCAAGTATTGGTTTTCACACGCACTAAGCATGGCGCTAATAAACTGGTTACCCAATTAGAAAAAGATGGCATCACCAGTATGGCGATTCACGGCAATAAGAGCCAAACAGCTAGAACAAAAGCTTTGGCAGACTTCAAAGCGGGTAAGTTAACGGCTTTAGTAGCTACCGATATCGCGGCACGGGGTATCGACATTGATCAATTACCGCATGTCGTGAACTATGACTTACCGAACGTCTCTGAAGACTATGTCCATCGCATCGGGCGCACTGGTCGTGCAGGCTCAAATGGTGTGGCAGTTTCTTTGGTCTGTATTGATGAACATCAAATGCTCAGAGATATTGAAAAAGTCATCAAGCAAAAGATTCCACAAGAGGTCATTGCAGGATTTGAACCCGACCCCAATGCAGTTGCTCAGCCTATTCAGTTGCGAAGTCAACAGCACCAGCAATCTAGAAAACCCAAAGCTGCCGGCACAGGCAATGCTAGTAGCGGCCGTCCGCCTGCAAAAAAGGCTCCAGCAAAACGCAGTAGCCCACCGAAAAGAAGCTTTAATCGTTAACTTGCTCAGATTAAAATACGGCCATGAATCAAGTTATCCAAAATGATGTAGTCGAACCCCGCCTGACCTCTCTATCGCATGGCGGTGGATGTGGCTGCAAGATCGCACCTGGCGTTCTTTCTGAGATCCTCATGAATGTTCCACAGATCCCCTTCCCAAAAGAATTGCTGATTGGTATTGAGACCTCGGACGATGCTGCCGTTTATCAAATCAACGAGTCTCAGGCAATCGTCGCAACGACGGATTTCTTCATGCCGATAGTAGACAACCCTTTTGACTTTGGAAAGATTGCTGCTACTAATGCAATCAGTGATATTTATGCAATGGGTGGCACACCTTTATTTGCACTCGCTTTAGTAGGCATGCCAATTAAGGTGCTATCTAACAAAACGATTGCTCGTATTTTAGAGGGTGGCGCTGAAGCCTGCCGTAGTGCCGGCATTCCCATTGCTGGCGGCCATACGATTGATTCTGTTGAGCCTATCTATGGATTAGTGGCAATCGGATTAGTCGATCCTAAACGCGTGAAAAGTAATGCCAGTGCAAAACCCGGTGATGTTTTGATATTAGGCAAGCCCATCGGTGTAGGCATCCTCTCGGCTGCCTTAAAAAAGGATCTCCTAGGACCAGATGGTTATCGGGAGATGATTGCCAACACCACTAAGCTCAATGCTGCTGGTCCAGACTTAGCAAAACTGTCCGGGGTGCATGCATTAACTGATGTCACTGGGTTTGGTTTGGCCGGGCACACACTTGAACTAGCTAGAGGTTCTAACTGTACTGCCCATATTGACTGGAGTCAGGTGCCTCTACTCTCTAATGTGCAAACCTTAGCTGATACAGGAGTGATTACTGGAGCATCAGACCGTAACTGGCAGAGCTATGGCGCTGATGTGGGAATACCGGAAAGCTTTACACCGGCACAGCTTGCCTTATTAACTGATCCACAAACGAGTGGGGGCTTATTAGTTTCTTGTAGCCCACAATGCGTAGAAGAAGTCCTCGATATCTTTAATCAACATCAGTTCTTAGGTGCGCGGGTTATTGGACAGATGAGTAAGCGCCAAGATAAACCTTTAGTGGTTTCTTAAATCCTCCTATTGCCTACTGAAGATTAAACACGCTTGAGAAATCAAGCTGACCATTACCAGCTTTGCTGTGAGTCTCATAGAGCTGCTGAGCCAGATTACCTAATGGGACACTAGCACCTAAACCTTCTGCGCTCTCAACTGCTAAGCCCAAATCTTTTAGCATTAAATCAACCCCAAAGCCGCCGGCATATCCTTTAGACGACGGAACATTCTCCATCACACCTGGACAAGGGTTGTATAACTCTAATACCCAATTACGGCCTGAGCTTTTAGAGATGATGTCAGATAAGACTTTCGGATCGATGCCATTTGCAATCCCCAAGCGCAATGCTTCACTCGTCCCAAGCATTTGAATCCCCAAGATCATATTGTTGCAAACCTTCACAGTCTGACCTGCTCCACTTGCACCTGCATGAAAGATATTCTTACCCATTTTTTCTAATAAAGGTCGTGCACGTTCAACATCACTGGCATCACCACCCACCATAAAAGTCAGAGTACCCGCTTGTGCACCCGCTGTACCACCTGAAACTGGAGCATCAATGATGGCAAAGCCTTTGGCTTTGGCTTTTGTTGCTACCGCCTGAGCAACTTTAGGTGAAATCGTGGAGCAGTCGATTAGCAAAGTCTTTGGATTGGTATTTGCTAGCAGCCCTCCCTCACCCAAATACAAACCTTCTACATGCTGTGAGGCTGGCAACATGCTAATCAAGACCTCAGCATCTTTTGCAGCCGTTTTCACATCAGGAGCAATAGCTCCGCCACTAGCAGTAAATAGATCGAGTTGGCTTTTTACCAAATCAAAGCCAGTAACTAGATGTCCTGCGTTTAATAAATTGAGGGCCATTGGTAGGCCCATATTTCCTAAACCAATAAATGCGATTTTCATATTGCTCCTAATGATTCATTCTGATTATTTTCTAGATGCTAAATAAGTGACCCCATCAGGTCCATAGGATTCAGTATGAAGCTCTTCAAACCCCAACTGGAAAATATCACCTGGTTCGTATGTTCTCGTTTTTTCCTGAATCGTTAAATCAATACTTCCCTCAATGACAAGGGCCATCACAGCAAAGGGGTGCGCGTGATTGCCCAAAGATCCATTGGGTAGCTGCTTAACCTCTATGGGTTGTGGGTAACCTTCCTGCTCGAGTAGCTGAATAAATTGTGTCTTGTTCATGCCTTCACTATAGCGTGGATATACACTCTATTCAGAAGCTATTGATTGCGAGGAAATATGACAGTAAAAGTGATTGGATTAATTAAATTAGAGAGTCAGGATGCTTTTGAACAGTACCGCAGCCAGGTTGGTCAAACTGTAGAACGGTATAAGGGTGCTATCAGCACGCGTGGCGTTGTTTCCGAAATACTCTGGAATGAATTACATTGCGAGAGCTTTGGTGCATTTGTTGAGCTGACTTTTCCAAGCCAAAAAGATGCACATGCATGGGCTCATAGTCCTGAATATCAAGCTTTGGTTTCGATTCGCAGTAAAGCGATGAAACTCACCCTCTTTAGTGTGGCCGTCTAAACTGCTTAGGCAAAAAAGAAGCCTAGCGTATGAAGGCTAGGCTTACAGATCAATTAGGGTAAGAATTACTTCTTAGCTTCCATTGCCTCTTTTGTTGCGGTGATTTCTTTACGACGCTCTTTGCATGCGCCAGCGATTTCTTGCAAGGCCTTACGAGCACGTGCTGCAGATGCCTTAATACCTTTTTCAATGAATTTTTCGTTTTCAGCTTTGTACGCTTCAAAAGCAGCCAACAATGTATCGTGTTGTGACATTTTGTCTCCCATTAATCAAATAAACATTCAAACCAACAACGGAGTCAGTATATCCCCATAAAAACTGTAAGAAATAGCCTTTTTCATCAGGGATAACGCCTAGACACGGTACTTGAGCCAACATGTTTTAATTACAGATATCAATGGCGGAGACACCCAAAATGTTCAGAAATATCATATTAGTAGCGCTTTTCAGCACTCTTTCCTTATCAGTAGGGGCGCAAACCACCTCCTGGCCCTCTCCCAATAAGCCGATTACCTTTATTAACCCCTTCCCCCCTGGCGGTGCTGTAGACGCTTTTGGGCGCCCCTTAGCCAAGCAGCTTTCTACCCAACTCAATGACTCTATTGTGGTCGACAATCGCGGGGGTGCTGGTGGAACCCTTGGTGCTGCAGCTGCAGCAAAAATGGCACCAGATGGATACACCTGGCTTCTTGGTGCAGTGCATCACTCGATTGCGCCAAGCATGTACACCAACCTTTCTTATGACATTACAAAAGATTTTGAACCGATTGCCATTATTGGAAGCGTTCCGCATGTCATCGTTGTCAATCCTACAAAATTTCCTAAAAATGATTTGAAGTCCATTATGGAAGAAATTCGTAAGCACCCAGGGAAATATAACTATGCATCTACTGGTAATGGCACCTCTCAACATTTGGCTGGTGAATTATTCAAGATGCAAAACAAATTATTCATTACTCACATTCCTTATCGTGGTACTGGCCCAGCACTTCAAGACCTAGTTGCTGGTCAGGTAGATATGATGTTCGATACCTTAGCTGGAGCAGCGCCTTTTATTAAAAGTGGTCAGCTGATCGCAGTTGCAGTAGCAAGCAACAAACGCAGTGAAGCCTTTCCAAATGTACCAACAGCACAAGAGCTAGGCATAAGCAACTTTGTTGTATCAAGCTGGTATGCCATGTGGGCAATTAAAGGGACGCCAAAAGATATTGTCGACAAAATGAGTAATGAGGTCCAGATCGCCTTAGCATCAACAGAAATCAAGGAGCGATGGGCTTCTATGGGTGCGAGCGTCCCTAAAATGACACGTCCTGAACTGGCCAACTATATCAACCAAGAGATAAAGCTCTGGAGTGAGGTCGTTAAGAAATCTGGTGCAAAATTAGACTGAACCTATATTAATTCATTACCAATAAGAAATTACATGAGTATTCATAAAAAAGATTATGCCTTTGTACGTAACAAACTCCTCAATAAAGAAGAGATTGCCCTATTAGATGTTCGTGAAGAAGATCCTCATGCACAGGAGCACCCCTTGTTCGCCGCCAATCTACCTCTTTCCCGAATTGAGATTGATGCTTACAGCAAACTCCCCAGAAAAAATGTTCCCATTGTGACCTTTGACAATGGTGAAGGATACGCAGAGCTAGCAGCGCAGCGTCTCAGTTTGCTAGGTTATACCGATGTCTCTGTATTTGATGGTGGACTACAAGCCTGGAAAGCGGCAGATGGTGAAGTATTTCGTGACGTGAATGTACCCAGCAAGTCATTTGGTGAACTCGTAGAGTCCAAGCGCCATACCCCCTCCCTATCAGCCCAAGAGGTCAAGCAGCTCCTCGATCAAAAAGAGGATGTGGTAGTTGTGGATGTACGACGATTTGATGAGTACAACACCATGAGTATCCCCACGGGAATTAGCGTGCCAGGCGCAGAACTAGTGCTTCGGGTACCAGAACTTGCCCCCAATCCAAAAACAAAAATCATTGTGAACTGCGCCGGCAGAACACGCAGCATCATTGGCACACAATCTCTAATTAATGCAGGCATTCCGAATGAAGTGAATGCCTTACGCAATGGCACCATTGGCTGGACTCTTGCTGGACAAGAGCTGGATAAAGGCCAAAGTCGTAAGTTCAAAGAGGTTAGTGAAACTACGGCGGCTGAAGCTGCAAGTCGTGCGCGTAGCGTTGCTGATAGAGCGAATGTCAAACGAGCGACTCTGAACGATGTTTATCAGTGGCAATCACAGTCTGAACGAACAACGTATTTCTTTGACACGCGCACGCCAGAGGAATATGAAGCTGGACATTTACCAGGATTTCGTTCTGTACCTGGTGGTCAATTGGTTCAGGAAACTGAAATGGTTGCCCCTGTACGTGGTGCACGCATCGTATTAGCCGACCCTAGCGGAGTTAGGGCAAATATGCCCGCCTCTTGGTTGGCGCAGATGGCTTGGGATGTGTATGTCCTTGATAGCCTTCAAAGCTCTGATCTCACTGAAAAAGGGGCCTGGAAGACACCTTTACCTGCGCTACCTAAAGTTCAAACTGTAGACGCTCTTACGGTCTCTGATTGGCTCAAGACTGACAGCAATACGATTGCGGTAGATTTCAGTACACATGCTAATTATGTTAAGGGTCATGTGCCTGGGAGCTGGTATGCGCTTCGCTCGCAACTTGCAGATGCGATTAAAAAATTACCTCAAGTCGATCGCTATATCCTCACAAGCTCGCCATCTGAATTAAGTATGTTTGTTGCTCAAGAATTTCAAGCCCTTACAGGAGCAGAAGTGCTAGTTCTAGAAGGTGGCAATAATGCCTGGATCAAGTCAGGACTGGAATTGGAGAAAGGTGCAACGCAGCTAGCATCTCCTCCCTTAGATCGTTATAAGCGCCCATATGAGGGCACTAATGTAGACCCCTCAGCTATGCAGGCTTATTTAGATTGGGAATTTGGCTTAGTGGAACAACTGGGCAAGGATGGAACCCACCACTTCTGGGTTCTCTAATCCTTGCTGTTTGGCTTTTAGATATTTATGCAATCTTGTTGCGAATAATTCCAACACCAGTGATTTCGGTTTCCATCATGTCGCCTGGTTTTAGAAACTCAGGCGGCTTTCTGCTAAATCCAACCCCTGAAGGTGTACCGGTAGCAATAATGTCGCCGGGCAGCAAAGTCAAGCTACGAGAAAGCTCAGCAATAATGACTGGGATCTTAAAATACATCTGCTTATAACTTGCATTTTGTTTTTCAACGCCGTTGACTCGGCAAATGATTCTAGTGTCCTGAAGATTTACACCTCCAGCGGTAACGATCCACGGGCCCATTGGACCATGACCATCTAAGCTCTTACCTTTAAACCATTGTCCTGAGTGGCGCTTTTGCTGCACATCACGTGCAGTCGTATCGTTATAAGCAGAATAGCCAAAGACATAATCCATCGCATTCTCTTCAGAGATGTTTTTACCCTTCTTACCAATCACTAAAGCGAGCTCAGCCTCCCAGTCAATTGCAGTGGAATAGCTAGCATCATAAGGAATGGAGTCAAAAGGTCCATTCATAGTTTGAGTACCCTTGGTAAACAACACGGGTACCTTTGGGTACTCTTTAACAGATTTATCCTCGCGGGTCTGCATACCTTCTTCAAAATGGTCTAAATAATTCCAGCCCACACAATAAATATTACTTTGTGGTTTTGGAATGGGTGAGAGCAATACAACTTGATTCACATTCATGAGATTAGAACCACGGTTTTTAAAGATGCTTGCCAACTCACTCAGACCTCTATTGCCTGAAGCCGCTAATGAAATCATTGAGGTGGGATCAAAAGACAGCTCGATTTTCTGACGGGCGGCTTCTGCAGGAATATCGATGATGAAGCCATCATTGGTAACCAGCCCCAAGCGAGATGTTGCACCCATCTTGGGTAAATAATTCGCAATGCGAAGACCAGCTTTACCAGTCATGGGTTGAACAATAATGGGCGACTGGTCACCTGGGGCAGCCATCGCACCCGAAATAAACATGCTGCTCATTGCAGCAGATGCACCTAACTTCAAAGCGTCTCTCCGATTTGTATCCACAATATCTCCCTTAGTAATTTTTTATATCTATTTTTAGGTCTTATTTAAGCAAACAATCCGCCATAAATAGTAATACTAAATACAAAACATAGGCAGAATGGTCAAATTTTAGCTATGCTAGCCTCATGAGCCAATGCCCTTTTACCCTCCCCATCCATTTATTGAGCATGCTGATTGCCTTACTGGCTCTAGCCGGCTGTGAACGAGATACATACAGTACATGGAACTGCAGTTCTCCATCTGAAACAAAGATAACAATGATTCTGAAAAAAGCCCAAATGGCTTTTCGGGACCTCAAGCTAGATTACTGCGGCAGCCTTGGCAATCAAAGCTTCTTTGACCAGCAATGCCCTGCTCAAATTCAACAATCAAGTCATGTATTTACACCTTCAACGGGTTTAATGATGAGCAATAGTCAGGAATATCAGTGCAAGGAACTCTAGAGTCATGAACCCACTTAGTCCAAAAAAACTATTGCTGAGTAAGTGGACTGCAGTTGCCCCAATCGCTAAACAAAAGCACTTTTTGGTAAGCAAGGTGATTCTTCCAGAACCCCCTAGTGAAAAAATTGAATTTGTTGAGATTGAAGCAGTACTCACAAAAAAGATTTCGCTCATTGCTTGGCGCGATCTCATGAATAGTGAGCTTTGGATACAAGGCTGGAAATAAAAAACCGCCCCAATATTTGAGGCGGATTTAGGCATAGCTTAGATTTAAACAGTTGTCTTAATCAGATTTTTTCTTAGAAGATTTACTCACTAAATCGTCAATGTTTTTTTCTGCGGCACTCGCAACATCATTGACGATGCGACGCCCCTCTTTGAACATATTCTGACCAGTAGTAGACATTTCATGTACTACTTTAGATAACTTGTCTGCATGGGCTGGCATTTTATTTTCAGCCTCTTCAAGCCAAGTAACCAGAGATGCGCGCACTTTTTCAAGATGCTTCTCTGTTTCATCAGCGGCAGTTTCACTAAGATCCTTTAAAACAGACTTGACCTTCTTCTGATACACAGTCGCACGTTTAGCTGCCTCTTTGCTGGCATCCTGTTGCAAATCCTTGAGCTTGGCTAAGTCATTTTTAGCTGCCGACTTTGCGCTATCTAGGGCATTTTTCATACCCCACTCCATTTCAGCCATATGGTGCTCGCTCAATTTCTTAGCGGCCTCTAATAGTGTGTGCGAATAGTCGAAAAGCTCTTTTGCTTTTTCTCTTTGCCATTTTTGCAGTTCTTTTGCATCCATTTTTTAGCTCCTATCAAATAAGGGGGTTCATGAAAACCTTCAGTTCAACTCTATACCGAATTAGCAAAACTGCCAATCCCTCCAATTTAAGGCATGAATATGACAGGAGGGCCAAAACCTTAATAGCTGAGTTATTAGCTGGGTTAATCTAACTTAGCCCCAGCTTGTTTGACTACTTTTGCCCAGCGCGGCATTTCTGCTGCAAGAAATTTACTGAACTGATCTGCATTGAGATAAGCAGGGTCTGCTCCCTGGTCGATCATCTTCTTTTGGATATCAGGAGATTCAAGAGTCTCTTTAAATGCCTGGCTTAATTTGTTGGTTACCTCTACTGGCGTCCCCTTTGGGGCCAGAATTCCATAAAATCCAACGACCTCTAAATTCGCCACACCAGTTTCAATCACAGTAGGTACATTAGGTAAAGCGGGGTTTCGTTTTGCACTAGTGACTGCCAAGGCCTTGACCTTACCTTGCTTTGCATAACTGGCAGCCTGCGGAACAGACTCCGCCATAAACTGCACATGCCCTGCAATCAAATCTGTAAATGCGGGTGCGCTGCCCTTAAAAGGAATGTGGACCATAAATATACCGGTCTCGCTTTTGAGCATTTCGGGAACTAAATGAGAGATACCACCATTACCAGCAGACCCATAGTTGAGTTTTCCTGGGTTCGCCTTTGCATACTGAACAAACTCTTTTAAGGAGCTTGCCGGAACATCTTGATTAATAATGAGCGCTAAAGGCTGCTGCGCAGTTCTAGCAATAGGCTGGAAGTCTTTCAATGTGTCATACGGCGCTTTGGAATAGATCGCTGGATTAATCACCATCGTTCCCGTATTTGCTAGCAAAAGGGTGTAGCCATCGGCTGGTGACTGTGCAACAAATTGCGCCCCAACTGCTCCACCCGCTCCAGCTTTGTAATCTACGATGACTGTTTGCCCCAAAGACAACTGCAGTTTTTCAATCAACAGTCGAATATGTGCATCAAGAGGGCCCCCTGCTGGAAACCCAATAATAATTTTGATAGGCTTATCAGGATAAGCTCCATAAGCATGCAAAGACAGTATCAGCATACTAGCCAGCAGCAATGTCCTGATGATTTGTGTGGGCTTAAACATAGAAATTACACATTCAATTTACTTAGTTACACTTTACTCTAAACCTACTCTCACAAAATAGAAAAACATGGAAAGCTTTATAGCACTACTGAGTGACCCCAATGCTTGGGTAGCATTTTTAACACTTTCAGCCCTAGAAATTATTCTAGGAATAGACAACATCATTTTCATTAGCGTCATTGCCAATAGGCTACCTCTTGAGATTAGAGAAAAGGTTCGCCGCTTTGGCTTAATTTTTGCCTTAGTTACCCGAATCTTGCTGCTCTTGAGTTTGTCTTGGGTGATGAGCCTAACTACCCCACTCTTTAGCATTAGTGATCATGAGATCAGCGGTCGCGATTTAATTCTGCTGCTAGGTGGATTCTTCTTAATTTGGAAAGCTTCAAAAGAAATCTATACCGAGGTAGAAGATAAAGATCATGGAGATGAGCACGGGAATGCTGATAGCCAAGTAGGTAATAAATCAATGTATACGCTATTCATGGGTTCTGTATTGCAAATAGGTCTGCTAGATATCATCTTTTCCCTAGATAGCGTAATTACTGCTGTAGGTATGGTAGATGAAATTAGCATCATGATTGCTGCAGTACTAGCCTCAGTCATCATTATGTTGATTGCCGCAAAGCCAATTGGGGATTTTGTCCATCGCCACCCCTCTATTAAGGTGCTAGCCCTCTCCTTCTTAACGGTCGTGGGTGTAGTACTCATTGCAGAGGGAATGGGGGTACACATTCCTAAAGGTTATGTTTATGTAGCAATGGCATTCTCACTATCAGTTGAGATGCTCAATATCCGCTCGCGGGATAAAAAGAAGAAAAGAAGTAGCTAAATGGCGATGGGTTTTAAAGAGCGTGAGCGCATGCAAATCCACTGGCCCAAGCCCACTGAAAGTTATGTCCGCCCAAATGGCCAGTAACATCAACGCACTCGCCAATAAAAAATAGGCCTGCATTTTTGCGCGACATCATTGTTTGGCCATCGAGATCTTTAGTATCAACGCCCCCTAACATCACCTCGGCCTTTTTCCAGCC
>Ga0194038_1000302_pt1 | contig 21513 bp, 20 predicted proteins | sample JunL226m_MetaG_FD_148630 | JGI IMG/M metagenome (GOLD analysis project Ga0194038, IMG submission 148630) | Anoxic zone freshwater microbial communities from boreal shield lake in IISD Experimental Lakes Area, Ontario, Canada - Jun2016-L227-6m | ecosystem: Environmental > Aquatic > Freshwater >... | reverse complement strand
CTCGTGCAGCAGTTGAAGAAGGAATCGTTGTTGGTGGAGGTGCAGCACTAGTGCATGCCGCCGATGCTCTTGAAGGCGATCTTGGTTTCACTGGCGATAAAGCTGTAGGTGTTCGTTTAGTTCGCAAAGCTTGCGATGAACCACTTCGTTGGATCGCTGAAAATGCTGGACTTGAAGGTTACGTTGTAGTTGCAAAGGTTCGCGCAATGAAAGCCAATGAAGGTTTCAATGCGGCAACTGATGTCTATGGCGATCTTGCAAAAGATGGTGTCATAGATCCAGTTAAGGTGACACGTTCAGCCCTTGCTAATGCGGCATCTATTGCAGCAATGTTCATTACAACTGAAGCCGTTGTATTTGAAAAACCAGCCGAGCAAGTCGCGGCCGAAGCTGCAAGCGGACATTCACATGGTCCAGGTGGACATAGCCACTAATTTCGAAAGAGATTAATAAAAAGCCCCGCAGATAAATCTGCGGGGCTTTTTATTTTTACTCTAGGAGGTGAGTTAAATTTAAGAGGCGTGCGAAATATTTGGTTTGGCGGAGTCGCCTAGGACCGCTAAGCGATCATCTTCAGAAAGACCGCCCCAGATTCCGTAAGGCTCTTGAACAGCTAAAGCATGCTTGCGGCAAGCAGCAATCACGGGACATGTTGCACAGATTGCCTTGGCGGTATTTTCACGGTTGCGGCGACGTGGTCCTCGTTCTCCATCAGGATGGAAAAACATTTCAGAAGGTAGGTCGCGACAAGCACCTTGGTACTGCCATTCCCATTCATCGGCAACGGGACGGGGTAAACGTGATATCTCAGCCATGGCATAACAGTACAACCGCGCCATAAGTTGTTCAAGTAGCAACGCTTCACACCTTGTTCAGGGGCGTGTTTCAACTGGTGAGTTGGCCCACTTCACGCCACGATTGGAGGGTGGCACCAACTCAAGAGCTCCTCACCGTCGCTGCGGTGGCCCGACGGCTAGGCATTGCGCCAGCGACCCTTCGCACCTGGGATCGCCGATATGGCCTTGGGCCCTCAACACATGAGAGCGGTGAACACCGCCGGTACTGTCCAGCGGATGTGGCACGACTTACTTTGATGCGCAGATTAATCACGAGTGGAGTTGCACCAAGTGATGCCGCTGAGCAAGCCAAGAACCACAAAGGGAAAATTAAGATTGAACAAATTGTTGAAGACTATGTCGTCAAAGAAGATCTTGTAGCTTCATTGCATAAGGCAGCCAATGCATTAGATAAGAAATTTATTGAAGCTGCATTGCGCAAGGATTTAGTTGAATTCGGAGTTGAACGTTCTTGGTCTGAAGTTATTGTGCCACTATTGTTTTTAGTAGGTAATGAATGGGAAGCCAGTGGCAAAGGCGTTGAGATTGAACACCTTCTGACCGAAGTCTTAAAAGGAATCTTGCGTGAACACACAGAAGAAGTTAAGAATCCAGTAAATTCTCGCCCAGTCTTATTAGCTTCTGTTGGTAACGAAATGCATTCACTTGCTTTACATGCACTTGCTGCAGCGTTGGCAGAGCGAAAAATTGATACTTATTTTCTAGGATCTAGAACTCCCTTCGATGCCTTATGTGCAATGGTTTCACGTGTAGCGCCACCAGCAATTTTTCTTTGGGCGCAGTTGCCACAAAATGCCGATTCCAAGTTTTTCAATGAAATTCCGACCATCCGACCAATGCCGCGAATTGTGCTGGGAGGGCCGGGGTGGAATCACGAAGAGTGCAAACAAGTCGCCGTTGTTAGCGATTTATCCCATGCTTGTGCTGAAATTGAGCGTGCAGTAGGGCTCTAAAGCCCCGATAGACTTCGGCCTTCATGAGAGTGGATATAAAGGAGGGCAGATGAGCGATAACGATAAAGTCGCGATGCTCGGTCTGACCTATGACGATGTCCTACTTTTACCTGATGCCTCAGATGTAGTGCCTTCAGAAGTTGAAACATCTACGCGATTAACTAGAAACATCACAATTTCGGTGCCACTGGTTTCTTCAGCGATGGATACTGTGACTGAGTCAGCAATGGCGATTGCAATGGCTAAAGCTGGTGGAATTGGAATCATTCACCGCAACTTGCCGATAGATGAGCAAGTTACCCATGTAAAGCTGGTTAAAAATGTTGGCCTTGCCGGTGCTGCAGTAGGAGTTGGCGATGATGGTTTTGCCCGTGCGAAGGCATTGATTGAGGCTGGCGTTGATGTTGTTGTAGTTGATACCGCACATGGTCACCACCGCGCAGTTCTCGATGCAATCTCACGGATTAAAAAGTTTTCACCGTCCACCGAAATTATTGGCGGAAATATTGCAACACGTGCCGGCGCACAAGCACTTATTAACGCAGGGGCAGATGCAGTAAAAGTTGGCGTTGGCCCAGGATCAATTTGTACCACTCGCGTTGTTGCAGGTGTAGGAGTTCCACAAATTACCGCAATCATGGAAGCGGCTAAAGCATGTAATAAAGCCGGCATTCCTTTAATCGCCGACGGTGGCCTGCAATATTCAGGTGACATTGTTAAAGCCATTGTTGCTGGTGCTAATTCAGTGATGCTGGGTTCATTGTTAGCTGGATGCGAAGAGGCTCCAGGTGAACTAGTTGAAATTAATGGCATTCAATACAAGGCATATCGCGGAATGGGTTCATTAGGTGCTATGCAATCTCGCGGTGAAAAGAAATCCTATTCCAAGGATCGCTACATGCAGGACGATGTTTTATCTGAAGACAAACTTGTACCTGAAGGCATTGAAGGCAAAGTCGTATTCCGTGGTTCGGTTGCAGATGTAGTGCATCAATTAGTAGGCGGACTTCGTTCCGGTATGGGTTATGCCGGTGCACCTGACATTGAAACTCTTCGCCGTGAAGGCCGACTTATTCAAATTACTTCAGCAGGTTTGCAAGAGAGTCATCCGCACGATGTAGCTCACGTGGCAGATGCACCTAATTACGCGCAGAAAGGCCGCTCATGAACGAGATTGAACTAGCCCCCGGAAAGCGGGCCAGAACTGCGTATTCATTCGATGACATTGCCATAGTTCCCAGCCGTCGTACTCGCGATCCAGAAGATGTTTCAACAACGTGGCAGATCGATGCTTACAAATTTAACTTACCAATGATGGCTGCTCCTATGGACTCAGTTGTTTCGCCCGAAACGGCAATTGAAATTGGCCGTTTAGGCGGTTTAGGAGTTCTCAACCTTGAAGGTTTATGGACTCGATATGAAGATCCACGTATTCCGCTGGGAGAAATTGCATCAATGCCAGACAAGCATGCAACTAAGCGCATGCAAGAAATTTATGCCGAACCAATCAAGCCAGAACTTATTAAAGCCCGCATTGCACAGATTCGTGATGCTGGTGTCACCGTAGCCGCATCTCTTTCCCCAGCACGTACTGCTGAACTTCATAAAGCAGTTATTGATGCTGGTGTAGATATCTTTGTTATTCGCGGAACTACAGTGAGTGCCGAGCATGTTGCTGCTGAAAGCGAAGCACTTAACTTGAAGAAATTTATTTATGAACTAGATGTTCCCGTCATTGTTGGCGGAGTTGCAACTGCAACTGCTGCTCTTCACTTGATGCGTGCCGGTGCTGCTGGAGTATTAGTTGGTTTCGGTGGCGGTGCAGCACATACAACACGAAAAGTTTTAGGAATCGAAGTTCCTATGGCATCGGCAGTTGCCGAAGTTGCATCTGCGCGTCGTGAATATTTAGATGAATCTGGTGGACGTTATGTTCATGTCATTGCCGACGGTGCAGTTGGTCGCAGTGGAGACATTGCAAAAGCAATCGCGTGTGGTGCCGACGCAGTCATGATGGGTTCACCTCTTGCAAAAGCAACTCAAGCACCAGGTCTGGGTTGGCACTGGGGATCTGAAGCACATCACCAAGTGTTGCCACGTGGTGAACGTGTTGCAGTGGGCACTGTGGGAACTTTGGAAGAGATTTTGCTCGGACCCTCACATACATCCGATGGCTCAATGAATTTATTTGGAGCATTACGTCGCGCAATGGCTACGTGTGGCTACTCAGATGTGAAGGAATTCCAGCGCGTAGAGGTACTTATTCACCGTGCTTAATGTTCGCGGCGTACTTGTAGTCGATTTTGGGGCGCAGTATGCCCAACTGATTGCGCGCCGAGTTCGCGAAGCTAATGTTTATAGCGAGATTGTTCCCTCAACTATTACTGCACATGAAGTCAGTGCCAAGAACCCATCTGCAATTATTTTATCCGGTGGACCATCCAGTGTGTATGCCGACCATGCGCCACAATTTGATAGTGCGATTCTCTCATTAGGAATTCCGGTTTTTGGAATCTGTTATGGATTTCAAGTGATGGCTGCTGCGCTTGGTGGAATCGTCAGTCAAACTGGAAAATCGGAGTTTGGTCGCACCGAAGTTACTGCCCAGCCGCAATCAAAAACTTTTGCCGGACTTCCCCCACAACAAAAAGTGTGGATGTCACATGGCGATGCCGTAACCACAGCCCCACCTGGTTTTGCGGTTACTGCAGGTACTGCCGATACTTCAATTGCAGCTTTTGAAGATGCATCAGGAAAATTAGCTGGAGTTCAGTTTCATCCAGAAGTTTTACATAGTGAACATGGACAAGCGATATTAAAGAATTGGTTAGTCAACATTGCCAGATGTGAAGCTTCTTGGACAACTGGAAATATTGCACACACTGAAATTGCTAAAGCGGCACAGATTATTGGCGCTAAGCGGGTGATTTGCGGTTTATCGGGCGGCGTTGATTCAGCCGTAGCTGCAGCCATTATTCAAAAAGCTGTTGGTAAGCAGTTAACGTGTGTCTTTGTTGACCACGGCTTATTGCGCAAGGGTGAAGCTGAACAAGTTGAACGAGATTTTGTAGCTTCAACTGGTGTTCAGTTAGTTGTCATTGATGCTAAGAAACAATTTCTTGATGCCCTTACTGGAGTAACTGATCCTGAAGAAAAGCGAAAGATTATTGGACGCGAATTCATTCGCTCATTTGAAAGTGCAGCCCGCGATATTGCTGCCGGGGGTGATGTGGAATTCTTAGTACAGGGCACCTTGTATCCAGATGTAGTTGAATCTGGCGGGGGAACAGGCACCGCAAATATTAAATCCCACCATAATGTGGGTGGCTTGCCAGATGATTTGAAGTTCACGTTAGTTGAACCGCTACGCACTCTTTTTAAAGATGAAGTACGTCAAGTAGGTCTAGAACTTGGACTCCCTGAAGAGATTGTGTGGCGTCAACCTTTCCCTGGCCCTGGTCTTGGAATTCGTATTGTTGGTGAAGTGACACAATCCAGACTGGACTTACTTCGCGAAGCCGATGCAATTGCACGCTTTGAATTAAAAGCCGCGGGATTAGATCGCGATATTTGGCAATGTCCAGTAGTTTTATTAGCTGATGTACGTAGCGTTGGTGTGCAAGGTGATGGTCGTACCTATGGTCATCCAATTGTTCTCCGTCCAGTTTCAAGTGAAGATGCTATGACCGCTGATTGGTCTAGAGTCCCGTATGAAGTTCTTGAGAAAATCTCGACTCGCATAACCAACGAAGTGCGCGAAGTTAATCGCGTTGTATTAGATGTAACAAGTAAACCGCCGGGAACGATTGAATGGGAATAAAAATGAAGAAGTCAGTAATCGCAATCATTGTGGTGTCATTGAGTTTTATAGCACCAGCTCAAGCAGCCAATAAGCCGACTTCAGTGGCAGGTTGTAAAACACCCACTGCAAAACCTCATACTCCAGCAAAAGTTACCGAACCAATGAGCGTTGCCAAAAACCTTCCTAAAACAATGACTATTGATACAAATTGCGGTCCAATTGTGATCTCACTTCTGGGTAGCAAAGCTCCATTAACGATTACTAAACTTTCAGCGCTTGCTCAAGCAAAATATTTCGATGCCACGCTGTGTCACCGTTTAACGACGCAGGGACTTTTTGTTTTGCAATGTGGAGATCCAACAGCAGCTGGTTCTGGAATGCCAACGGGTTGGAAGGGGTATAAAGAAGAAAATCTTCCAGCAAATACTGCCAATAACTATCCAGCTGGAACGGTGGCCATGGCCAATGCCGGCGCAGGCACAAATGGCAGTCAATTCTTCCTGGTTTACAAGGACACTCAACTGCCACCCAATTACACGATTTGGGGCAAAATTACTATTGGTTTAGATCTGCTTAATAAAATTGGCGATGTTGGTGCTTACACGATTAATTCAACCGACAACAAGCCCTATTACGCAACGGATGGATATCCGATTCAAAGTGTTGAAATTAAAAAAGTTACCGTCAAATAATTAATTTGTATTAACTATTTTAAAAGCTTCAGCAATGCGGCCTTCAGGTAAACCACCAATTCCAGCATTACGTTGGCCCCACTCACGGACCATGTTTTCAAGCTCCTTATTGTGAGCAGTTTGTGATGCATGTGCATGTAATGCTTTCATCTTCAAATCAAAAGTATCGGTGATATCTACAAAGTGATCAGGTTGAGAAAATGCACTTATCCAAACTTCTTTTACTCGCCATGGTTGCAAACCTTCATCGTCTAAAAGATCGGTGAAAGCAAAAGGGTTGCGCGCATCGGGATAAACGGCTTGAACTGCAGCTTCACCGGCAGCTAAATGATCAGGGTGACTTGCACCGATTCGGTCCCAATTTCGTTCAGGACTTTGACAGACCATTCGATCAGGTTGTGATTTTCGAATTTGGCGGACTAAATCTTTTCTTAAGCCAAGTGTTGCTTCGAGATGTCCATCAACATAATTCAGAAAAGTAATATCTGTTACTCCGATTGCAGCGCCTGCTGCACGTTGTTCACGTTGGCGAATGGCTGGCATTTCCTCTTTAGTAAAACCAGATTCTTCGCCACCTTGATCGCCATTGGTGCAAAACACATAGGAGACTTCGATACCTTTCTTGACCCATTGAGCAATTGTTCCTGATGCACCAAAATCAGAATCATCAGGGTGGGCACTTATGACCAAAACTCGTTTGATCTCGCTATCTGCAATCGGTTCCATGTCGCTCAGCCTAATAGACTAGGCATCATGACGAGTACTGATCCGCTTTTAGCTGGCCTGAACCCCCAGCAAGCCGATGCAGTAACACATTCTGGTGGCCCACTTTTAGTTGTAGCTGGGGCTGGATCAGGTAAAACCCGCGTATTAACGCGCCGAATCGCGTATTTGATGTCGAGGCGAAACGTTGCCCCATATCAAATTTTGGCAATCACATTTACTAATAAGGCCGCGGGGGAAATGAAAGAGCGCGTGGGTGAATTAGTCGGTCCGATTGCTAAATCAATGTGGGTCTCTACCTTTCACTCGGCATGTGTACGCATCTTGCGTCAAGAAGCTGCTCGACTTGGCTACAGCAATTCTTTCTCTATTTATGATTCGGCAGACTCGTTACGTTTGATAACCATTGTTGCAAAAGAGCTCAATTTAGATTCGAAGCGATATCCAGCGCGACAATTTCAAGCGATGATATCCAATGCCAAAAATGAATTATTAGGGCCACAGGATTATGTCAATGCTGCCAGTAATCAATTTGAACAAGTTGTGGCCGACGTATATGCCATTTATCAACAGCGGTTGATTCGCGCTAATGCAATGGATTTTGACGATTTGATTTTAAAAACAGTTGAAGTCCTGCAACGTTTTCCAGAAGCGAAAGCCCGCTTTAGATCCCGCTTTCGACATGTTTTAGTTGATGAGTATCAGGACACAAACCACGCACAGTATATTTTGGTGAAAGAGCTAGTTGGTACCGATGCCGAAGGCTTGGCACCTGCCGAACTGTGTGTTGTAGGGGATGCAGATCAAAGCATTTATGGTTTCCGTGGCGCGACGATTCGAAATATTTTACAATTTGAACTTGATTACCCCAATGCAACAACGGTTTTACTAGAACAAAATTACCGTTCAACGCAAAATATTCTTAATGCCGCAAATGCAGTAATCACCAGAAATGAGAGCCGCAAAGAAAAGAATTTGTGGTCGGAGGCTGGTTCAGGTGCACCCTTAGTGGGATACATCGCTGAAAGTGAACATGATGAAGCAACCTTCATCGCCGATGAGATTCGAGCGTTGCAACGCGATTTAAAGTCTCAACCTGGAGATACGGCGATCTTCTATCGCACCAATGCCCAGTCGCGTGTTTTTGAAGAAGTTTTTATGCGCAATGCCCTGCCTTATAAAGTAGTTGGTGGGCTGCGTTTCTATGAGCGCCGCGAAGTCAAAGACCTTTTGGCTTATCTACGGGTGCTATCAAATCTTGAAGATGAAATTTCATTGCGTCGAATCATCAATGTTCCAAAGCGCGGAATTGGCGATACCTCCCTCGATTATGTTGATGCCTTCGCAACGCAACACTCGATTTCATTCTGGCAAGGTCTTCTGCGATGCAATGAAGCCCCGGGTATCCCCTCCAGAGCGGCACAAGCAATAAATGATTTCACTTCCATGATTAGTGCGCTTAATGTTTTAGTTGAAGCTAAAACCCGACCTTCAGTCATAGTAGAAGCCGCACTAGAGCAATCCGGTTTACTAAAAGAGTTAGCCGATAGCGTTGATCCGCAAGATGAAGTTCGCGTTGAAAACTTAAAGGAACTTGTCGCAGTTTCTATGGAGTACGAAGAGCGCCCCATTGAAGAGTTAGCTGAAGATGAAGAGATCTCATTAGCTGGATTTTTAGAAAAAGTTTCACTCGTTGCCGATGCCGATGAAATTCCAGAGGGGGAAGATCATGGAGGAGTGGTTACCATGATGACGCTTCACACTGCTAAGGGTCTGGAATTTCCAACGGTTTTCTTAACTGGAATGGAAGATGGAATTTTTCCACACTCACGAACTTTGGGTGAAAAAGAAGAGATTGAAGAAGAACGACGCCTTGCTTATGTTGGTTTAACTCGCGCACGTGAACGCTTATATATTTCACGCGCCGAATATCGTTCAACATGGGGCGCGCCAAATTACAATCCTCCTTCTCGTTTTCTAGATGAGATTCCCGAAGATGTTATTGAATGGCGTAACCAAGCATCGGCTTCACTCTCACCATCTCCAGTCAAAAAATCACGAGTTGCGAGTCCACCGCCTCCACGTGCAACAGGTAAGAAAATTTCAATGATGGAACTTCACATTGGCGATCGTGTGTCACATGACACATTTGGTTTAGGCAGCGTTGTGGCAGTTGCAGGCGAAGGCGAGAAAGCCGAAGCCACAATTAACTTTGGCCAATACGGTGAGAAGCGTTTGCTGCTGCGCTATGCACCCGTTGAGAAGCTCTAGGATTACCCCCTAATTAGAATGTGGAGCACCAGTGGATCTCTTTGAATATCAAGCTCGCGATCTCTTTGAAAAACATGGCGTACCTGTCTTAGCCGCTGCAATTGCAACAACTGCCGATGAAGCAGAAGCCGCAGCTACAAAGATTGGTGGAAAAGTAGTTGTTAAAGCTCAAGTAAAAGTCGGGGGCCGCGGAAAAGCCGGCGGAGTAAAGCTGGCAGAAAATCCAAGCGATGCTCGCGAAAAAGCTGGTGCAATTCTTGGAATGGATATCAAAGGACATGTAGTTCGCACGGTCATGATTGCCGCTGCTGCACCCATTGAAGCCGAATATTATTTAGCAATTTTGCTCGATCGTTCAAACCGTACTTTTTTAGTGATGGCCTCAGTTTCTGGTGGAATGGATATTGAAGAAGTCGCGCATACCGCACCAGAGAAACTTGCCAAGATTCCAGTTTCTGCCGTAGATGGAATTAGTTTAAGTAAAGCATCAGAAATTATTAAGGCAGCAAATTTTCCTGCCGATGTTGCCGACCAAGTTGCGCATGTCCTAGTAAAACTCTGGGAAGTTTTTCAATCCGAGGATGCAACTTTGGTTGAAGTTAATCCATTGGTAAAGACAAAAGATGGGAAAATTATTGCCCTTGATGGCAAAGTAACCCTTGATGACAATGCAGATTTCCGCCAACCAGATCACGAAGCCCTTATTGATCAAGCCGCTGAGAATCCTTTAGAGGCTGCAGCAAAAGAAAAGGGACTTAATTACGTCAAACTGGATGGCGAAGTAGGAATTATCGGTAATGGTGCCGGCCTTGTTATGAGCACACTAGATGTTGTCGCTTATGCTGGCGAAAAACATGGTGACGTACGTCCTGCTAACTTCCTTGATATTGGTGGAGGAGCGTCGGCACAAGTTATGGCTGATGGTCTTTCAATTATTCTTGGTGATAAAGACGTTAAGAGCGTTTTCGTCAATGTATTTGGTGGAATTACTGCGTGTGATGCCGTTGCAACGGGAATTGTTCAAGCCCTTGAATTACTTGGGCCAAAGGCCACCAAACCAATCGTTGTGCGCCTTGATGGAAATAATGTTGTTGAGGGGCGAGCGATATTAAATAAAGCCGCACACCCATTGGTGCAGCAGCTCGACACAATGGATGGAGCAGCTGATCGCGCTGCGGAATTGGCGGCTAAATAATGTCTATTTTCCTCAATGAAAATACTAAAGTAATTGTTCAAGGAATGACTGGTTCTGAAGGAACTAAACACACTCGTCGCATGTTGGCATCGGGCACAAAGATTGTTGGTGGAGTTACACCCGGTAAAGGTGGACAGGTCGTAGAAATTGACGGCCATAATCTTCCAGTCTTCAACACCGTCGCCGAAGCAATGAGCGCAACTGGATCTAACGCTTCAGTAGTTTTTGTTCCACCAAAGTTTGCTAAAGCTGCCGTTATCGATGCAATCGATGCAGCAATGCCTTTAGTCGTGGTTATCACCGAAGGAATTCCCGTTCATGATTCTGCTAGTTTTTATGCTTACTCATTAACTAAAGGAACAACACAAATTGTTGGGCCGAACTGCCCTGGTTTAATTAGCCCAGGAAAATCTAATATTGGAATTATTCCTTCAGACATCACTGGCGCAGGTCCAATTGGGTTAGTGTCAAAGTCTGGAACGCTCACTTATCAAATGATGTACGAACTCCGTGATATCGGTTTTAGCACAGCAGTTGGAATTGGTGGAGATCCAGTAATTGGAACAACGCATATCGATTGCTTGAAAGCTTTTCAAGATGATCCAGACACTCAAGCAATCGTAATGATTGGTGAAATTGGTGGTGATGCCGAAGAACGTGCAGCAGCATTCATCGCCGAGTATGTAACTAAGCCAGTAGTTGGTTATGTCGCTGGATTTACTGCGCCAGAAGGAAAAACTATGGGGCATGCGGGAGCAATTGTTTCTGGTTCATCTGGAACTGCGCAAGGTAAGAAAGATGCGCTGGAGGCTGCAGGTGTAAAAGTTGGCCAAACACCGAGTGAAACCGCCCGCTTAATGCGTGCGATTCTAGGCCGCTAAAAAATGTTTAGCCGCGTACTTGGAACCACTTTGGTCCAAGTTACGCGCAGCATTGCATTTGTTTTACTTCCGATTTCTTTTATTGCAATTTTGGCTTGGGCGACAGCTGGAAGTGCAACGGGAAATACTGGCGATCCGCTGCGTGCAGCGTTATGGATTTGGTTAGGCGCACACCAGATACCTTTTAATCTGCAACTTCCACCCGCAAATATCGCTGGATATCTTTCATATCTACCGCTTGGTGCGCTTGTTTTTCCGATACTGGCAATTCGAAGTGGAATAGCTCGAACAATTGATCGCTTGGACAATGACTCATCTTTGTTGCCATTGGCTCGAACGCTTTTTTCCGTTGAATATACGGTTATCGCGATGCTCTTTGCGTTTTTTTCAGCAACTTCAGCAGTTAAGCCAGTCTGGTATTTGATTCCAGCTTTGACTCTACCTTTGACTTTAGTTACCGCCGCTACTGTGGGCCGACGATTAATTTTTGGTCAAGCCGCTTTATATGGCTCGCGCGTACTCTCGCTCTTACTAGGAATCGCTTCGATTATTTTTGGAATATCTATTTTCATGCATCTTCATATGGTTAAGGTTTTAACGCTAGTCCTTCAGCCCGGAATTCTGGGCGGCTTTTTGCTATTACTTTTAAATATTCTCTATATACCAAATGCAGTTGTAGCAACACTAGGCTACTTTTCAGGTGCGGGCTTTGCAATAGGCAAAGGCACCATCATCGCCCCTTGGAGTTTTCATTTACATTCCATTCCGGCTTTTCCTTTATTAGGCACCGTTCCATCCGGAAAATCTCTTATGTCACTTTTCGGTATTGCAATCGTAATTTTTACTGGAGCTTTGCTCGCAAGTTGGACAATTGCACTTAACACAAAGATTTTGGTTCAAAGTTTGGTAATTGCAACGATAATTACAGCGCTCATTGGTTACTTTGGCAGCGGGGCTTTATTAACCGCTTCGATGTCGGCCGTTGGCGTATCGCCTTGGAAATTCACGCTCACCATAGGCGCTGAACTTGGGTTAGGCGTTTTATTGGCGCTCTATGTGCCGCGTCTTGGAAGACGTTCGTGACGCATCGTCTAGTGATTATGGCATCAGGGAATGGATCACTTGCACAAGCAATTTTTGATGAAACTGAATTAGATGTAGATATCGTTGCGCTCATCAGTGATAGAACCGATGCTTTAGTTTTATCACGCGCACAAAAAGCTGGAATCCCGACCCAAGTCATTCCCATGGGAGATTCACGTCAGATTTGGAATGAACAAATGATTTCTGCCGTTGAACAATACTCAGCAGATTTAGTGGTGAGTGCAGGCTTTATGCGAATCCTTCCGGCTGAGTTCGTACAAAGGTTTCCAACAATTAATAGCCATCCGGCTTTGTTGCCAGATTTTCCAGGGGCGCATGCCGTACGTGATGCCTTAGCTGCTGGCGTAGGTATCACTGGGACAACGGTGCACTGGGTTGATGCAGGAGTTGATACAGGGCCAATCATCACGCAGATGGAAGTTCCGGTATTGCCTAATGACGATGAAGCCACACTTCATGAGAGAATTAAGAAAGTAGAACGCGGTCTCATTGTTGCGACCATCGCTTTAATTCTTCCAACTTTGGAGCACAATGCCTGATCGCAAAGTTATTCGACGAGCACTTGTCAGTGTTTATGACAAAGATCGCTTGCTTGAAATTGGTTCGGCGCTCAGTACTGCCGGTGTAGAAATCCTTTCGACTGGTTCAACGGCAAAAACTTTGCAAGCTGCAGGAATAGCTGTAACCGAAGTGAGTGAGTACACCGGGTTCCCAGAAATTATGGGAGGTCGCGTTAAGACTTTACATCCCCGAGTTCATTCTGGAATTTTGGCTGATCAAAATAACCCTGAGCATTTAGCGGCAATTAAAGCTTTAGATATCGAAGCATTCGATTTAGTTATTATTAATTTGTATCCATTTGCAGCAACCATTGCAACAGGAGCTGATTTTGCCGAATGCATAGAGCAGATTGATATTGGCGGTCCATCAATGCTGCGTGGAGGCGCTAAAAATCATGGATCAGTTGCAGTTATTTGTCAGACCTCTCAATATGACCAACTTTTACATGCGATTGAAGCCGGTGGCTTTACCGATTCTGAACGACGTCAATTGGCCCTCGAAGTTTTTCGCACTACTGCTGAATATGATTTAACAATCGCTAATTGGCTAAGCCAAGGCGAAGAACTACCAGAGTGGTTTGGCCGAGTTTGGCATCGTGAAAACACTTTGCGTTATGGCGAAAATCCACACCAAAGTGCGGCAATTTATTCTGGTGGCCCAGTTGGAATTGTTAATGCAACTCAGCTGCATGGTAAAGAGATGTCGTTTAATAATTACACCGATGCTGAATCAGCTTGGCGCGCCGTTCAAGATTTTCGTGAACCAGCAGTTGCAATCATGAAACATGCAAATCCTTGTGGAATTGCACTATCTGAACAAGGCATTGCTGATGCATATGGACGCGCACATGAATGTGATCCGGTCTCGGCTTTTGGTGGAGTGGTTGCGGCTAATAGAAAAGTTGATTTAGCTATGGCAACACCACTGTCGGATATTTTTACTGAAGTTTTGATTGCGCCAGATTATGACCAAGACGCTTTAGAACTTCTAATGAAGAAGCCGTCAATCCGTTTACTCAAATGTGAAACTGCAACTATTTCTCCGATTGAAATGCGACCAGTTTCAGGTGGGATTTTGCTACAACACACTGATCTCGTCGATGCTCCCGGTGACTTATCAAAGAATTGGAAACAAGTAAGCGGTAATCCAGTGGATGCAAATACTTTGAAAGACTTGGAATTCGCTTGGCGAAGTGTGCGCAGCGTTAAAAGTAATGCGATTTTACTTGCCAAGAACTTGGCCGCCGTTGGAATTGGAATGGGTCAAGTAAATCGCGTTGATTCGGCCAAACTGGCAGTTGATCGCGCCGGCGTTCGCGTGAAAGGTAGCGTTGCTTCCAGCGATGCATTTTTCCCATTTGCTGATGGCTTACAGATTTTGATTGAAGCTGGAGTAGTTGCGATAGTGCAACCAGGCGGCAGCGTGCGAGATGAAGAAGTAATCGCTGCAGCAAAAGCAGCTGGCATTGCGATGTTCTTCACAGGCGTGCGGCATTTCTCTCACGCTTAAAGCCCTATTAGGATGCAGGGTATGAGCGCACAAATTCTGGATGGAAAAGCTTTAGCCTCAACAATCAAAACCCAGTTAGCCATTCGTGTCACTGAACTTAAATCGCGCGGAATTACTCCAGGTCTTGGAACTGTTTTAGTTGGCGATGATCCAGGTTCGCACTCGTATGTTGGTGGCAAACATCGCGATTGCCATGAAATTGGAATCAACTCAATCCGGGTAGACCTACCAGAAAATGCAAGTGAAGCCGATGTAATGGCGGCAATTAAAGATTTGAATGCTTCACCAGAATGCACTGGTTACATCGTGCAACTACCTTTACCAAAAGCGATTAATACACAACGTGTTCTAGAAGCCATTGACCCAGCAAAAGATGCCGATGGTTTGCACCCGATGAACTTAGGCCGTTTAGTTTCAGGTTATGACGCGCCGCTTCCTTGCACACCTCATGGAATTGTTGAGCTGCTGACTCATTATGGAATTAATACGAAAGGTGCAGAGGTTACGGTAATTGGTCGTGGACTAACTGTTGGTCGACCTCTCGGACTTTTATTAACGCGCAGACAAGAAAATGCAACAGTTACATTGACGCATACTGGAACAAAAGATTTATTGATGCACACCAAGAACGCTGACATCATTGTTGCGGCAATTGGCCAAGCTCATTTTCTTAAAGCAGACATGATTAAGCCAGGAGCCGTAGTCATTGATGTCGGAATTTCTCGAACTGATAAAGGATTGTTAGGTGATGTTGATCCATCAGTTATGGACGTTGCTTCTTGGGTAGCACCAATGCCTGGGGGAGTCGGCCCAATGACGCGCGCGATGTTGGTGAAGAATGTTGTTGATGCATGCGGATAAATGATCGCTTATTAACTATTGCTAGCAACGGTGTAATCCTGACTGGGATAGGCCTTGGCGTATTTGGAATAGTGCGAGGTGGGTCACTTTTTATTGCAGTCGGGACCGCAGGAATTGCACTCAAGGCGCGTCATCAACGTAAATTCGACTTTTACTTTCCGTTATTGATTGCAGTAGCCCTTTTTGCTCTGGCAATTGCACTTCCTCGCGGACGGTAGAGTTGCTCCAGTGCCTTACATAGGCAGTGCGAATATAAGGAGTACGCCATGGGCGGAAAAGTCACAGTAGTCGGTGCAGGTTTCTACGGATCAACAACTGCGCTTCGTTTAGCTGAATACAACATTTTCGATACCGTCGTTTTAACCGACATTGTTGAAGGCAAGCCTGAAGGTTTAGCTCTTGATATGAATCAGTCTCGATCAATTGAAGGTTTTGAAACACAGGTTATCGGGGCAACAACAACTGCCGAAGGTGGCGGCTATGAAGCAACTGCTTATTCAGATGTTGTAGTCATTACTGCCGGCTTACCGCGCAAACCTGGCATGAGCCGTATGGATTTAATCGGTGTAAATGCTGGAATCGTTCGCGGAGTAGCAGAAAATATTGCTAAACATTCTCCTAACGCAGTAATCATTGTGGTCTCAAACCCGCTTGATGAAATGACTGCTCTTGCACAACTTGCAACTAACTTTCCAAAAAATCGAGTGATGGGTCAAGCTGGAATGCTTGATACTGCACGATTTACTAACTTTGTGGCGCAAAAACTTGGCGTAAAAGTTGGCGCAGTTAAGACTTTAACGCTGGGTTCACATGGTGACACCATGGTTCCAGTTCCAAGTCGTTGTACCGTTGATGGCAAAGCTTTGAGCGAACTGTTATCACAAACTGAAATTGATGAACTCGTTGATCGCACTCGAAATGGCGGTGCTGAAGTTGTTGCACTTCTTAAGACAGGGTCGGCTTACTATGCCCCATCTGCAGCAGCAGCCCGCATGGCTAAGGCCGTTATTGAAGATTCAGGTGCAGTAATGCCAGTGTGTGCATGGGTCGATGGCGAATATGGAATTTCAGGTGTGTACCTTGGTGTTGAAGCCGAAATTGGTCGCACAGGTATTAAGAAAGTTGTAGAAAGTAAGTTAACTGACGCTGAGGTCAGTGAACTTAAAGCTGCAGCTGAGGCAGTTCGCGCAAAACAAGCAGACGTTCAAACACTCTAAAGGAGCACGCTTCATGGCCAAGATTAAAGTAGAAGGAACCGTTGTTGAACTAGATGGTGACGAGATGACTCGAATCATTTGGCAGTTCATCAAAGATTCATTAATCCTTCCTTATTTGGATGTAAATCTTGAGTACTACGACCTTGGTATGGAAAATCGCGATGCTACTGATGACCAAGTAACTATTGATTCAGCACATGCAATTCAAAAGCATGGCGTGGGAATTAAGTGTGCAACTATCACGCCGGATGAAGCCCGCGTTGAAGAATTTGGCCTAAAAAAGATGTGGAAGTCACCAAACGGAACCGTTCGCAACATTTTGGGCGGCGTAATTTTCCGTGAGCCAATCATCATTAGCAATGTGCCACGTTTAGTTCCACACTGGACCAAGCCGATTGTTATTGGTCGTCACGCTTTTGGTGATCAGTACAAGGCCACTGATTTTAAAGTTCCAGGTGCTGGCAAGCTGACTATGTCGTTTGTTCCAGAAGATGGCTCAGCGCCAACTGAATACACTGTCTTTGATTTCAAATCCTCTGGCGTAGCAATGGGTATGTATAACGTGGATGAATCAATTCGCGACTTTGCTCATGCATCATTAAATTATGGTTTACAACGTAAGTACCCAGTTTATCTTTCTACTAAGAACACAATCTTGAAGGCTTACGACGGTCGATTCAAAGATATTTTTGAAGAGATTTATCAGGCAGAGTTCAAGGAAAAGTTTGAAGCTGCAGGTATTTGGTACGAGCACCGTCTCATCGATGACATGGTTGCAATGTCATTGCGTATGGAGGGCGGATACGTCTGGGCATGCAAGAACTATGACGGCGATGTTCAATCCGACACAGTTGCACAGGGTTATGGCTCACTTGGTTTGATGACATCAGTATTGATGACACCAGATGGAAAGATCGTTGAGTCAGAAGCCGCTCACGGAACTGTTACTCGTCACTACCGTGATCATCAAAAGGGTAAGGCAACATCTACAAATCCAATCGCATCAATCTTTGCGTGGACTCGTGGACTTGCACACCGTGCAAAGCTTGATAACAACGCTGAACTTGCTAAGTTCTGTGACACTCTCGAGCGCGTTTGTATCGAAACAGTTGAAGAAGGCAAGATGACTAAGGATTTGTCACTCTTGATTTCAAAAACTGCGCCGTATCAAACTACTCAGGAATTTCTCGACTCAATCGATGAAAACCTCAAGAAAGCAATGGCGTAAACTTTTAGACATGAATAATGACAAAGGCCTTTTAGCCCTTGTCGGTTCAGGAGAGTATTTACCAGTAATGCAGGAGTTCGAAACCGGACTCCTGCATTCTGCATTTGAGCGCGGAAAGAGAAACACCTTCATTCAAATTCCAACTGGATCATCAGGTGAGGGCGAAGAGCGCCGTAATTATTGGAGGCGCCGAGGTCAGGAACAATCAGATCGAATTGGCAGTGAGTGCATTTACCTGCCGATTCACGAGCGAGAAGATGCCTTCAATCAAGAATTTATCAGCGCAGTATCAAATGCAGGGCTTATTTATTTCTCAGGTGGCGACCCACATCGAATCGTAGATACCTTTAAAGGATCGCCTTTATGGGATGCAATTGTTGATCAGTGGGAGAGCGGTTCATCTCTTGCCGGATGTTCTGCCGGGGCAATGGCCTTTGGCGGAACGATAATGGGAATTCGAAAAACTTCGCACAGCGTTGGATTAAATCTGCTGCCAGATATTGAAGTGATTCCGCATTATGACAAGATGTTGGGGTGGTTGCCTGATCGTGTCGCATCCTTTATTGCACGCGTTGGTACAGAGACCACCTTGATCGGAATCGATGAAAATACGGCATTGATACACGATGGCAAATGGAGAGTTGCAGGCGCTGGCAAAGTTCATCTATTGCGTGGCGACCTAGAAATAGCGTGAATACTTAGTTTTTTTGAGGGGTAGTACTCGGCAACTTCTATTGCTACTCCATACCTGCGGGTCTACTTTCAACCCAACATCGCGCGCACCGTTGCGTGCATGAAGTTGGAGGAAACATGACCGATTTCATTGCTCCCGGACAACCCGGAAGCAAAGTTAATTACTTATCACGATACGACCATTGGATTAATGGCGAGTATGTAAAGCCAGATTCAGGACAGTATTTTGAAAACGTAACTCCAGTTACTGGAAAAGTCTTTTGCGAAGTTGCCCGTGGAAATGCAAAAGATATTGATAAAGCCCTAGATGCTGCACATGCTGCCGCACCTGCATGGGGTAAAACATCTGCAACCGAACGCGCGATTATTCTTAACAAAATCGCAGATCGTATGGTAGCACATGTTGAAGCAATCGCTGTTGCAGAAACTTGGGAAAACGGAAAACCAGTCCGCGAAGCTCTCTTTGTTGATATTCCTTTAGCAATCGATCACTTCAGATATTTTGCTGCAGCAGTTCGTGCGCAAGAAGGATCAGCTGGCGAACTTGACCATGACACCGTTGCTTATCATTTCCACGAGCCTCTAGGAGTTGTCGGTCAGATCATTCCTTGGAACTTCCCAATCTTGATGGCTGTATGGAAGTTAGCCCCAGCCCTTGCTGCAGGTAACTGCGTAGTCCTAAAGCCAGCAGAGCAAACTCCAGTTTCAATCATGTTCTTGATGGACATCATTAAGGATCTACTGCCACCAGGAGTCGTCAATATCGTTAACGGCTTTGGCGTTGAAGCAGGTAAGCCACTTGCATCTTCTCCTCGTATTGCAAAAATCGCATTTACCGGTGAAACAACTACTGGTCGTTTGATTATGCAATATGCCTCTGAGAACATCATTCCCGTCACCCTTGAACTCGGTGGCAAGAGCCCAAATATCTTCTTCAACGATGTTGCAGCTGAAAATGATGCGTTCTACGACAAGGCACTTGAGGGCTTCACAATGTTTGCCGTTAATCAGGGCGAAGTATGTACATGTCCTTCACGCGGACTTGTCGAATCAAAGATTTATGACAAGTTCATGGGTGATGTAACTGCTCGCACCAAGGCGATCAAAATGGGTAACCCGCTTGATCTCTCAACGATGATGGGTGCACAAGCAAGTACTGATCAACTTGAAAAGATCCTTTCCTACCTAGACATTGGTAAGAAAGAGGGAGCAAAGGTAATTACAGGTGGTGAGCGCGCTGATCTTGGCGGGGAACTATCTGGTGGTTATTACGTCATGCCAACAATCTTTGAAGGCAACAACAAGATGAGAATCTTCCAGGAAGAGATCTTCGGACCTGTTGTCTCTGTTACAAAGTTTGATGGTTTTGATAATGCAATGGAGATTGCAAATGACACGTTGTATGGACTCGGCGCTGGTGTATGGACTCGCGATATGAACACTGCATATCGTGCAGGACGCGCAATCCAAGCTGGCCGTGTATGGACTAACTGTTATCACGCATATCCAGCAGGAGCAGCATTTGGTGGTTACAAAGCCTCAGGTATTGGCCGCGAAAACCATAAGATGATGCTTGATCATTACCAACAGACCAAGAACCTGCTAGTTTCATATTCACCAAACAAGCTAGGTTTCTTTTAAGGAGAACTAATGACATTGCCGTCTCGCGTTGACTACACACGCGAGGCGGCGCTGTTATTAATAAAGCTTTCTGCCATTAATGGCCCACTGATGTTTCATCAATCAGGAGGTTGTTGTGACGGATCTTCCCCAATGTGTTATCTCAAAGGCGAATTTCGTGTTGGTGGTTCAGATGTCCTAGTTGGTGAGTTGGTTATTCCGGAACTCAACGAAGCAATTGCCGTCTGGATGTCAGCATCGCAGTTCGAATATTGGAAACACACTCATCTCACAATCGATGTTGTTGATGGGCGTGGGGGAGGGTTTTCCCTTGAGTCGACTGAGGGAAAACGCTTCCTAACGCGCTCACGATTATTTACTGATCAAGAGTGGGCGATCCTTGAGAACTCTCCAGTTAAAACTGGAGCATAAAAAAACCCGCCGTATACATACGGCGGGTTTTTTGTGTAATTACTAATTAAATACGCTCTCCAGTTGTTGAGCTAAACAAGTGAACTGCACTTGAGTTAGCAGTAACTGTGATTGTCTCGCCAGCCTTTGGAGGATTCTTTGGATCCCAGCGAACGATGATCTGTGCGCCTTCGTCAGTTGAGTTAGCAAACTTAACGTTTGTGTCAGCTGGCTTTCCATAAACGAATGCATCTGATCCAAGCTCTTCAACAACTTCTACAAGAACGTGGAAGCCATCTGCAGCTGGGGTGAATCCTTCTGGGCGAACACCAACAGTTACTTCAGTTCCTGCAGATGCTGGTACGTCGATACCGAGATTTCCAAGCATCGCTTTTCCGCTCACGATTGGTGCGTTGAGCAAGTTCATTGCAGGAGATCCGATAAAGCCTGCAACGAAAGCATTTGCAGGATTGTCATAAAGATTACGTGGTGTATCAACTTGCTGTAGCAAGCCATCCTTAAGAACTGCAACACGATCTCCCATAGTCATAGCTTCAACCTGGTCGTGTGTTACATAAACAGTTGTGATTCCTAAGCGACGCTGCAATGCAGCGATCTGCGTACGAGTTGCAACGCGCAACTTCGCATCAAGGTTTGATAGTGGTTCGTCCATAAGGAAAACCTGAGGTTCGCGAACAATTGCGCGACCCATAGCAACGCGCTGACGCTGACCACCTGAAAGAGCTTTTGGCTTGCGCTCTAGGTATGGCTCAAGGTCGAGCAGTTTTGCTGCTTCAAGAACACGACGTTCGCGCTCTTCTTTAGGAGTTCCAGCGATCTTTAATGCGAAACCCATGTTTTCTGCAACTGTCATGTGTGGGTACAACGCATATGACTGGAATACCATCGCGATATCGCGATCTTTTGGTGCAACG
>Ga0194038_1000301_pt1 | contig 21565 bp, 15 predicted proteins | sample JunL226m_MetaG_FD_148630 | JGI IMG/M metagenome (GOLD analysis project Ga0194038, IMG submission 148630) | Anoxic zone freshwater microbial communities from boreal shield lake in IISD Experimental Lakes Area, Ontario, Canada - Jun2016-L227-6m | ecosystem: Environmental > Aquatic > Freshwater >... | reverse complement strand
GGCGTGCAAGCATGCAACCGCAGCGGCGGTCGCGTCGGCGGCGTTGTCGGTTGTAGAAGCTAGCTACGCTGCGGCCGAGGCGGCCGGGCTGGCCGCGCTGGCTGCGTCTGAGGCGGCCGCGGCCGCGTCCGCAGCAGCGGCAGCGGCAGCATCCGCATCGGCCATCCATGCCGAAGAGTCGGCGCTGCAGGCAGCTTCCCAGGCGGCGCAGGCGACCACCCGCGCCACCGTAGCGGCGGCGCAGGCGGCACATATGGCCAACGAAGCCGCATCGGCAGCGCGTACCCTCAAAAAGTGAAGCCCGGGCCATGGACGTCGAAGACAAGCTTGCATCCTTGTCCAACGACGTCGGCAACTTGTACGAGCTTGCGCCCTTTGGCAGCCATTGTGTTGGTGAAGACGGCACCTATACCGAGGTCAACGCACTTGAGCTGGCCTGGCTGGGCTATAGCCGCGAGGAACTCATCGGCCTGAGAAGGCCGGTTGAATTTCTGACGCCATCCAGCCAGAAAAAATTCAACCAGCTTCTGGCGCACGTGGGTAGCCACGGCTTCACCGATGTGGAGCTTGAGCTGGTAGCCAAAGGCGGCAGCATCCGCCCGATTTCGATCAGCGCCATGCGCGCAGCCGACTCGCATGGCAAGCCCGTGCATCCCTGGCGCACGGTGTCGTTTGACATGACCGCAGCCCATCGCTGGCGCGAGCGTCAGCGCATTGCGGCGATTGCGTTTGAGTCGCTCACCGGCATGTTCGTGACCGACAGCGAGGGCGTGATCCTGCAGGTCAACCAGGCATTTACCACGCTCACCGGCTATAGCGCCAGCGACGTGCAGGGCAAAACCACGCACATCCTAAGCTCTGGCTTGCATGATGCGGCCTTTTACCAGGCACTGTGGACCGCCCTCAAGACCACTGGCCAGTGGCAGGGTGAAATCCACAACCGGCGCAAGGACGGCAGCATTTATACCGAGTGGCTCAGCATTTCCGCACCCGGCTTTGGGCAAGCGTCTGTAACGCAATACGTGGCCAGCTTCTTTGACATTACCGCCAACAAGGCCTACCAGGCCGAAATCAGCCACATGGCGTATTTCGACCCGCTCACCGAGCTGCCCAACCGGCGCCTGCTGCACGACCGCCTGGGCCACGCGCTGGCCACTGCGTCGCGCAGTCGGCTGCACGGCGCGGTGCTGTATATCGACCTGGACAATTTCAAAACCCTCAACGATTCGCACGGGCACGAAGCAGGCGACCAGTTGCTCAAGCAGGTGGCCAAGCGGCTGCGCGCGCTGGTGCGCGAGGGCGACAGTGTGGCGCGCCTTGGGGGCGACGAGTTTGTGGTGCTGCTCGACGGGCTGGCGGCTGATCCGGTGGAGTCGGCACAGCAGGCGCGCCAGATCGGCGACAAGATCCTGCTCGCGCTGGCGCAGCCCTACCAGTTCAGCGACTTTGAATTTCTGTGCACCGCCAGCATCGGCATCAGCCTGTTTTGGGATTCTGTGCCCGAGTCCAGCGCCGACCTGCTGCAGCAGGCCGACCTGGCCATGTACCAGGCCAAGAAGGCCGGGCGCAACACGCTGCGCTTTTTTAACGCCGCCATGCAGCAGGCGGTAAGCGCACGCGTTTCCATGGAGCAGGACCTGCGCCAAGCCTTGAAGCGTGCGCAGTTTCAGTTGCATTTTCAGCCCCAGGTCAACGCTGCGGGACAGATCGTAGGCGCAGAAGCATTGCTGCGCTGGCAGCACCCCACGCGTGGCGTAGTCGCACCGGCCGACTTCATTGCGCTGGCAGAAGAGTCGGAGCTGATCCTGCCGATTGGCCAATGGGTACTCGAGACCGCCTGCGCCCAGCTCAAGCTGTGGGAGGGCAAGGCCAGCACGCACCATCTGCAACTGGCCGTGAACGTCAGCGCACGCCAATTCCGCAAGGAGAACTTTGTTGCGCAAGTGCAGGAACTCATCAGCACAAACACCATCAATCCGACGCGGCTCAAGCTCGAAATCACCGAGAGCCTGGTGCTTGACGTGGAAGACACCGCCAACAAGATGCAGGCGCTGCGCCTCTTGGGGGTGCACTTCGCTATGGATGACTTCGGCATCGGCTATTCGTCGCTACTGAGCCTGACCCAGCTGCCGCTGGACCAGCTCAAGATTGACCGTTCGTTTGTGAAAAAAATGGGGCACAGCAACACCGACGCCGTGGTGGTGCAGACCATCATCGGCATGGGCAACAACCTGGGGATGGAAGTGATTGCCGAAGGCGTGGAAACGCAAGCCCAGCGCGCATTCCTGCAGCAGCACGGTTGCGAGTGCTACCAGGGCTACCTGTTCAGCCCGGCGCTGCCCGTGGCGGAGCTTGAAGCCCTGCTGCTGCAATCGGCGGGAATTGGCGCGGTGCCGGACTTGCCCTAGCGTCGAACTATTTAACACTTTCATCGGACCTTGCAAAAAAATCCAATGCCCACAGGCACTTAGGTCCTGGCCCGGTTTCTGCTATCAGACCTGGCATTCGCGCCGATGCGAATGTCCGCAATTCTTAGCATGGGAGTCTGATCATGAACAACAAGCACCTTTCCGTCCTGGCTGGCACCGTCGTGGCACTCAGCGCCAGCCTCGCGCAGGCCAGCACGGTCGAGCTTTCCAACATGGTGGCGCAGTGGTATGGCGGCGTGCCCGCCGCCAATGTGAGCTACTTCAACAACGCATCCACCACACCGCAAGCGCGCTGGGGCGTGGGGGCCGTACAGAGTGGCTACGACTTTGACATTGCAGCGCAGCCGATCGACTTCACCGTGCCGCCTTCACCGTCACCCAACATGGTACTGGGCACGTTCACGCACCTGAACTTTCCGATCTCTGCCGGGACGAGCATCACCTCCGTCAATCTGAAGATCACCACCGATGTGATCGTGGACGGCACCAACCTGGGAAGCCGTGTCTTTGACTACGGCTTCAACCACTGGGAGACACCCAACGCGGATGTACCCTGCGCCAACGGTGGTGCCAACGGCGTGGGTGTCAACATCAACGGTTGTGCCGACCGCGTGATCGCCAACTGGCTGCCCGCGTCGGAAGACTTCCTGGTTGGCACCGACATCTACACGCTCAACGTGAAGGGCTTCTCGCTCGACATCAATGGCACCAATCCGTTCACTTCGTTCTGGACCGCCGAGAATCAGAGCAACAACGCCTATCTGATCGCCAATGTTGCACTGCTGCGCGACGTCAACCCAGCCCCCGAGCCCGGCACCCCACTGCTGCTAGGCGCAGGCCTGATCGCCCTGGCGTCCGCCTGGCGCGCAAAGGCAAAGAAGGGCTGAAAGGCCGTCATTGCGAGGAGCGCAGCGACGCGGCAATCCATGCACTTTGGATGTCATTGCAAGCGTTGCGCGGCAATCCATGCAGTCAGAAGCCATGGATCGCCACGGCCTTCGGCCTCGCGATGACGGGGGGGCAGTTAGAAGTCATGGATCGCCACGGCCTGACGGCCTCGCGATGACGGGGGGATGTCAGAAGCCATGGATCGCCACGGCCTGACGGCCTCGCGATGACGGGGGGATGTCAAAAGTCATGGATCGCCACGGCCTGACGGCCTCGCGATGACGAGGGGATGTCAGAAGCCATGGATCGCCACGGCCAGTTGGCCTCGGCTGCGCGGCGCAGCGAAGAAAGACCAAAAAACACGATCACGGGCAGGCCCATGCAGACCAGAAACAGCGTGTTCTTGTCGCGCAGTTGCAGCGTCGCCGACAAATACAGACGCCAAAGCGTAAGCAGGCCCACGACGATGAGGGTGTTGCGTTGGTTGAAGGTGCGTTCCATGTGCGTGCAGCGTGGTCGGCCCACAGTCTGCTGGCGCTTGCGCACCCTGAATTTGAGAATTCGCAACCCCGGCGCGCTGTGCACGCTCAGACTTCAATGCCTGTCTTTCATTGGCACAACAACCCTCTGTTGGCCTTACCTTGGTTTGGAGTCATGCATGCTGGAGACGATGAACGCGCCCGTGGAGCACACGGCGCATGGCCGGGAGCAATACACCACGAGCCCCGAGCAATTGCTGGAGGCGACCTACGGCTTTGTGTTGGCTGGCGGGCGTGGCACACGCCTGAAGCAACTCACCGAAGGCCGCGCCAAGCCCGCCGTACCGTTTGCAGGCAAGTTGCGCATCATTGACTTCACGCTGAGCAACTGCGTCAACTCCGGCATCACGCACGTGAGCGTTCTCACCCAGTACAAGTCCGAGAGCCTGGCCAGCCACATCCGGCACGCCTGGGGTGGCCTGCATGCGTCCGAAGGGGTGCACGTCGATGTGGTCTCGCCACGCAGCAGCCCCGGACAGCAGAAATACAGCGGTACCGCCAACGCGGTGTTCCAGAACCTCGACCGGGTACGCGCGGCCAAGGCCAGCTTTGTGCTGGTGCTGGCGGGCGACCATGTGTACAAGATGGACTACAGACGCATCATTGCCGAGCACATTGGGCACCATGCCGATGCCACGGTGGCGTGTATCGAGGTGCCGCTGGCAGAGGCTTCTTCCTACGGGGTGATGCGGGTTGATGCGCATGGGCGCATCCGGTCGTTCCAGGAGAAGCCTGCGTGCCCTGCGGCCATCCCGGGGCGGCCGGATGTCGCGCTTGTGAGCATGGGCATCTACGTGTTCAATGCAGATTTTCTGCGTCGGCAGCTCGATTGCGACGAGCGCGATCCTGCCTCGGGCCACGACTTCGGGCACGACATCATTCCCAACATCATTTCGCACCGGCGCGTGTTTGCGCACGACTATTCGCTAAGCTGCGTCAACCCGTTCGAGGATCGCCCCTACTGGCGCGACGTGGGCACTCTGGACGCCTATTGGCAAGCGAACATGGACCTGCTGCGCCCGGTGCCGGAATTGGACCTGCACGACGCCGCCTGGCCGATCCGCAGCATGGAATATCCATCGCAGTTGCCGCACCCGGTGCGCAGCGCTGCGGCACGCGGTGCTCCGGCTGTGGAGTCGCTGCTCTCCGCCGGCTGCCGCGTGGAGCACGCCTCGGTACGGCACTCGGTGTTGTTCTCCAAAGTGGAGGTGGATAGCGGCAGCGAGATCGCGGATTCACTCTTGCTTCCGGGTGTCAAGGCCGGGCGCAATGTGGTGGTGCGCCGCGCCATCATCGACAGCGACTGCGTGCTGCCCGACGGGTTTACTGTGGGCGTTGACCCAGCGCAGGACCGTGCCCGCTTCACCGTGAGCGAGAAGGGCATAACCCTGGTAACCCGCGCCATGCTAGGCCAACCCCTGCATACGCTCGACGCTTGATTTTGGGACCGGTCATCGCGAGGTCACGCCCCCTTCGTCATCGCGAGGTCACGCCCCCTTCGTCATCGCGAGCGAAGCGTGGCGATCCATGGCTTTGGGACCCGTCATCGCGAGGCCAAAGGCCGTGGCGATCCATGACTTTCTGGCTGCATGGATTGCCGCGCTTCGCTCGCAATGACAGCCAAAGGACATGGATTGCCGCGTCGCTGCGCTCCTCGCAATGACGGCCCCTGTGTCATCACGGTGCCGGTGGCACCCGCAGAAACCCTGGAGAAGATTCGCTCCATGACCGACGAGGTGGTGTGCCTTGAAGTCCCGCCGCATTTTCAGGCCGTGGGGCAGTTCTACGACCAATTTCCCCAGATCGATGACGCCGAAGTTGCTGCAGCACTTGCAGACGCGAAACAACCCGACGACCCGATGGGCAAGCCACGGTAATTGCACCCGACATGAGCCGGGTGCAAGTCACTCTGCGCACCTCAGGGCCAACTTTGTCGGCAGTGTTTACACCCCTGGTGCCTCCTGCGCAATCGCGTTGTGCGTTTCAGAGGGGAAATGGCTTTCTGACGCCGATGGCACGCAACGTGCTCTGACGGGCAGGTGCCCACTTTCGCGCATGGTCCTCTGGGGGCAGAGGCTGGCAGGTAGACGTGGGACAGTATTAAGGAGTGTCGATATGAGAAGCAATAGTTTGAAAGATCCGTTCCAAACGCTAGTGGGTGCTGCGCTGGCGTTGTGCGTTGTGGGTGCGCCCACGGCCATGGCCGCCACGCAGGCAGAGATCAACAATGCCATTGACAAGGGGCTTACCTACCTGGAAGGAACGCAAGCAGCAGGCGGGTATTGGAACTATGGCGGCTACGAGCAAGCTACCACCGGTGCCGCAGTGTTTGCGATGCTGAGCCAACGCAGCCAGTGGGGTGCCAATACAGCGGCCTACCAGGCCGAAGTGGACAAGGGGATTAACTACCTGTTGCAATCAGCCTCGCTCATGAACGGTGCGCCCAACGGCATCAGTACGCGCAATGACGGCGTCAATATTTGCCCCGGCGGCGCGGGCAGTTGCACCGGTGTCTATTGGTATGGGGCCGGCGAGGCGACCTACACCACCGGTCAGGTGGCGATGGCCATTGCCGAGTACGCCAAGGCCACGCCCAACGCAGTTGCCACCGCTACCGGCCCGCTAGCGGGAATGACCTGGAAGCAGATCGCCCAGGGTGTGATCAACTCCTATGCCGCATCCCAAAGTACGGCGGTGAACGGCAACAAGGATGGAGGTTGGCGTTACTACATTCCGGGCAATGGCGACTCAGATATGTCGACCACGCAGTGGGCCGTCCTGGCAAGCATCTACGGGCAGTCGCTGGGTGCCACCACGCCTGCGGCGGTGGTCAATTCGCTGAAGAACTGGCTGACCGCGGTGCAAGCTGCCGATGGCGGTGCCTGCTACCAACCCGGGGTCGGGCCTTGCGACCAGGCAGACACGGGCGGGATGCTGATGGCATTGGATTTTGTCGGCAAGACGACGGCAGACACCTCTGTGCAAAAGGCGCTCACCTATCTGAACAACAACTGGACGCAAGGTGCCAATGGCACGTGGTACGGCAACTTCAACCAGCCCTACTCCATGTGGGCGCAGTACAAGGGCCTGGAACTCAATATCGGCCTTGGCAACACCAGCGCCATCACCAACCTGCTCGACAGCACCTGCGGCGGCGATTCGCCCACCACCTGCAACTGGTGGCAGGACTACAACGAGTGGCTGGTAAATACCCAGTCAGGCGACGGTAGTTGGGGTGGTTACGCCTATTGGTACGGGCCATTGGCTACGGCCTATTTCCTGCCGATTCTGGGTGGCGCAGAGATCCCGATTCCCAACCCCGATCCCGAACCGGAAACCCTGGTCCTGCTAGCCACCGGCCTGTTCTTGCTGGCACGCAGTCGGCAGCGCAAGGCGGGTTCCTGACGCTGCAATGCAACGCCGCCCCGCACAGAGGTTGCTACATCGCGGGATTCGCAGTGTCTTCTCGCTGTTCCCGAGGTCTGTGCGGTTTGCGGTCTACCGGTCCTTTGTTGAATGTGATCCCGCGCCCGACGCGCGCCTGACGCTCAAGATAGCCGAGTCGCGCGAAGAGCTCGAAGCCTGCTTTGCGCTACTGCACGATGCCTATGTCGGCAGTGGCTTCATGCGGCCCCACCCCAGCGGCATGCGCGTCACCATCTACCATGCCTTGCCCACCACCACCACGCTGTGCGCCAAGTACGACGATGAAGTGGTGGGAACCATTTCGCTCATTCGCGAAAGCGTGTTCGGGTTTCCGCTGCAAGCGATCTTCGACCTGCATGAAATCCGTGAAAAAGGCGGCCGCATTGCCGAGGTGTCGGCGCTTGCCGTGCATCCGCGCTTTCGCAAGACCGGTGGCTCGATCCTGTTTCCGCTGATGAAGTTCATGTACGAGTACTGTGTGACGTACTTCGACACACGCCATCTGGTGATTGCCGTCAACCCTGACCGGATAGAGATGTATGAGTCGCTGCTGCTGTTTGAGCGCCTGACCGAAAACCAGGTTGACAACTACGACTTTGTCAACGGCGCGCCGGCAGTAGGTGCGTCGCTCGACCTGTACACTGCGCCGCGCCACCTGGAGCAGGTGTACCGTGGCAAGCCTGCGCGCAAAGACCTCTACGGCTATTTCCTCCACACCCGTTTGAAGAATATTGCCATGCCCAACCGGCGCTACTTCACCACCAACGACCCGGTGATGACGCCCGTGTTGCTGGATTATTTCTTCAACCAACGTACCGAAACCTTCGAGTCGCTCACCGACCGTGAGCGCGGTCTGCTGCACTCGATCTACAACATCCCCGAGTACCTGGCGGTGCTGCCAACGGTGTTTTCCGAGTCCGACTTCCGGCGTCGCCAGCGCAGCCATGCGCGCTACTCGCTCAAATGCCCGGGCACGTTCTCGGTCGTGTCATCCGGGCATGCCAGCCTGCATCCCATCTTGGTGGTCGAGTTCTCGGACGATGGCTTTCTGGCCTATTCCAGGGCCAATCTGCAAGTCAACCAATGGGGTGAAGCCTGCATCCAGCTGGGCAAGGAAGAGGTTTCCGCCGTGATGGCCGTGGTCGTACGTGCCAAGCTTCGGACCAGCGTGGGCCCCCATGGGGCCTACAGCTCCTACGGCTTCAAGGTGCTGCAACCCGACCTGCCCTGGCGCAAACTGGTAGCAGCACTGAAAGAAGGCCTGACCCACGCCGACCTCGACAACGCCAGCGAGTTTCTCTCCGATTGACCCCAGGCCACAGCCCCGTCATCGCGATGGCACCTCACATGGATTGCCGCGTCGCTTCGCTCCTCGCAATGACAGCCTTTCAGCTTCGCGCGGCCACTCCCTCACCTCGTCATCGCGAGGCCGTCAGGCCGTGGCGATCCATGACTTTGGATTGCGTCATTGCGAGCGAAGCGCGGCAATCCATGACTTCATGCCTGCATGGATTGCCGCGTCGCTTCGCTCCTCGCAATGACGCAACAGCCGTTCATGGTCCATTTGCAGTTTCGGCCCCGAAGCAGGAAGCTCGCAATGACAGCCTTTCAGCTTCGCGCGGCCACTCCCTCACCTCGTCGTCCTTGGGTCAGTGGGCGTCGCTGGCAGGGCCTGGAACAGCGGCAGGATGTGTTGCGACGGAATGGCGTAGCTGATGCCTGAGGGGTTGGAGAGCGCCGATTCGCGCGTGCCCTTGATGAACACCATGTTCACCACGGCCAGCACTGCGCCCGACTCCACGTCAAACAAGGGGCCGCCGCTGTTGCCGGGGTAGGCGGTGGCGTCGATCTGAAAAATGTCAAAGCTGCCCGCGCGCAGGCCGCGTATGGCTTTCTGGTTGAGTTGCTGCGCCGTGGGCATGGGCAGGGCGGCCGAGGCAATCGACGAAATCACGCCGCGATGCGTCACCGGCGAAAAGCCCAGCGCTGTGCCAATCGGAAAGCCTGTAAACGCCACCGACTGCCCCTCCTGAACGCGGGCCGAGTCGCCCAGCCTGAGCGCGGGCACGGCGGCACCTTCCAGGCGCAGCAGCGCCAGGTCGTGCTGCGCATCCAGCGCGATCAGCTCGGCCTTGCGCATCTCCAGCTCGTTCCTGCTGCGCTGAATCTGCACGCTCACCGAGGCCAGTTCGTCGTCTTGTCCGGGTGGGGGCAGCACGTGGGCGTTGGTGATCACCAGGTGGCTGGTGGGTTGGTCATCGGAGGCCACCACAAAGCCCGTGCCGCGCAGGGTAAAGCGCGGGCTATTGGTCGCCTTGTAGCTGCCGACGATGACGATGGAGGGTTTGACCACACGGATGGAATCCACCAGATCAGCCTGCACCTGCGTTCCAAAGAGCAGGCAGCCCAGCGCGACACACCCAGCAGCCACGGATTGCCGCGCTGCGCTCGCGATGACGGGTTCCAAAGGCATGGATCGCCGCGGCCTGACGGCCTCGCGATGACGGGGTGGGGGAGTGGCAGCGCGATGACGAAGGGTTGTCATTGCGAGGAGCGTAGCGACGCGGCAATCCATGCAGTCCGAAGCCATGGATTGCCGCGCTGCGCTCGCGATGACGGGACGCGAAGCCATGGATCGCCGCGCTTCGCTCGCGATGACGGGATGCGAAGTCATGGATTGCCGCGCTGCGCTCGCGATGACGGGACGCGAAGTCATGGATTGCCGCGCTGCGCTCGCGATGACGGGACGCGAAGTCATGGATCGCCACGGCCTGACGGCCTCGCGATGACGGGGTGGGGAGGTGCCATCGCGATGACGAAGGGTTGTCATTGCGAGGAGCGTAGCGACGCGGCAATCCATGCAGTCCGAAGTCATGGATTGCCGCGCTGCGCTCGCGATGACGGGATGCGAAGCCATGGATTGCCGCGCTTCGTTCGCGATGACGGGTTTCAAAGGCATGTCTTCAGTGGTCAACGCGCAGCCGGTGCGTTGAGCTGTTTGTACAGGGCCGTAACCTCAGCCTGCGCGGGAAAGGCGTCGCCGGCGCTGGCGAGTTCGTCCAGGGTCTTCTTGGCGAGGTCTTTTTCGCCGGCCTTGAGATAGACCTTGGCCAGGTTGAACTTGAGCATCAGGTTGCGCGGTTGCAGCTGCGTGGCCTTGGTCTGCATCTCTATCGCCTGGCGGTGGTTGCCGCCTTCGGAGTGCAGGGTCGCCAGCGTATCGAGGATGACGGGCTGATCCGGTGCCAAAGCCAACGCTCTCTGCGCGTATGCCAGGGCACCGTCGTGCTTGAGTTGGCCGCTGACCCAGGCCAGGTTGTTCAGGGCAACGGCATTGTCGGGCTGCAGCTTGATCACCAGGGCGTATTGCTTCTCGGCGCTGCTGTAGTCCTTGCGCAGCATGGCCCGGTCGCCCAGATAGAACGCAAACGCCGCGTCCTTGGGGTGGTCCTTGGACCAGCTTTGCGCGAGGCGCTCGGCGTCGGCATTCTTGCCGCTGGACTGCAAGGCGGTGTGCAGCTTCATGGCCAGCGTGGTGGTGCTGACCTGCTTGAGCCCTGCGCGGTAGGCGATGGTTGCGCCGTCCCATTCCTTGGCGTAGGCGTTCACGTCGCCTTCGAGCACATAGCCGGCCTCCTCGCGCGGGCGCTGGACTTGCACCGAGCGCGCCACTTCGAGCGCCAGCGGCAATTTGTTCTCGGCGATGTGCAGGGCGATGAGTGCGCGCTGGGCCTGGAGAAAGTCAGGCTGCAGGGCAATGGCCTTGCGCAAACTGGCTCCGGCAGCGGCGTTGTCCTTGGTTGCCATCTGGGCTTCGGCCAGACGCCCGTAGGACATGGCCGACTGCGGCAGCAGGTCGGTCAACCTCTTGTAGGTGACAACCGTCTGGTTGAAGTCGCCCGAGGCGTACTGTGCGCGCCCCAGGGCGTCGATGATCTGGGTGTCGTTGGGCAAGGCAGCCGCCGCGCTTTGGGCGGCAGAGGATGCGTTCTTGAAGTCGTTTCGCTGCAGGTAATACTCCACCAGCAGCAGGCGGGGCCGGGTGTTCTGGGGGTTGGCCGCAACCGCGTTGCCAATGAGCTTGGCCACTTCGTCGGGCGGGGCACCACGCTTGGCGGCCAGGTCGGCCAGTGCCAGCAAGGCCGATTCGTTCTTGGGGTCTTTGAGCAGCAGCGCCTCTAAGCGCTTTTTCGCCTCGGCAGGCTTTTGGTCGGCCAGGTCAAGCGCTGCCAGGTTGGCCACGGCAGGAAAGTACACGGGATCGAGGCTGACTGCGCGCTCCAGGTCGCGCCTGGCCCCGGTGGCGTCTTGCTTGGCCAACATGACCCTGGCGCGCAGATAGGGTGCAAGTGCCTTGGCCGGTTGCTTTTGTTGCAGCACGTCGATGGCCTTGAGCGCAGGGTCAAACTGACGCCGCTTCATGTGCGCGCTGATCAGGGCCAGGTCGGCCGTCACGCCGGAGTCTTCCACCGATATGTGGCGCAATTCGTCGAGCGCCGAATCGGTGGCACCGCCGATCAGGTGCACCAGTGCCAGCGACGTTTTCTTCTTCACGTCCTGCGGGGCCTGTGCGCTCGACCTGGCGAAGTATTCCTCGGATTTGGCCAGGTCGCCGTTTTGCAGGTACACCTCGCCCGCCAGTGCCAGCAGGTCGGGGCTCAGGTCGGCCTGCTCCAACGCCGGCGTGAGTGTGCTCAGCGCTTTGGCGGCCTGGCCGGAACGCAGCAGCACGGCCACCAATTGGCGTCGCGTGAGCGTGAGCGCAGGGTTGAGCGCAAGCGCCTTGCCCAGGTACTCCTGCGCCTGCGGCAGGTTGTTGAGTTGCAGCTCGGTCGTGCCTGCCAGTTGCAGCAGGGGCAGGTTGGAGGGCAGCGTCTTCAGCGGTACTTGCAATTGCTCCCGTGCCGATTTGAAGTCTTTCTTTTGAAACGCCAGCAAGGCGCTCAGGTACTGGGTGCGGGGGTGGTTGGGAGCGAGCTTTTGCAGCTTCTCCAGTTGGGCGGCGGCAGCGTCGAGGTTGGACTGTTGCAGCAGCAAGGTGATCAGCGCGGTGTGGCCCGGAAAGTAGTCGGGCTTGTTGGCAAGGGCCTGGCGGTAGTCGGCCAGTGCGTCGTCGCTCAGGTTCTGCCCGAGCCAATGGATGTCGCCCTTGAGCTTCCAGGCTTCGGGGCTTTTCGGGGTCTTGGCAAGCACCTCGGCAACCAGTGCTTGCGCACCCTCAAAGTTGCGCTCCCCCGCCATGTGGCGCGCGCGCTCAAGCAGGGCCGGCGGGAACGCGGCGTCGGCTTGCAAGGAGGCGTTGAGCGACTCGTCCGAACGCTCGACCTGCCCCTGTGCGGCATAGGCGCCCGCCAGGGTGAATTGCAGGCTGGCCTGCGCCGCTGGCTGCTCCAGATGCACGTTGGTAAATTGCTCAATCACCTTCTTGGCCTGGCCCTGGGCCAGCAGCGTCTTGGCCAATTGCGGCAAGGCGGTGTCGCGGGGGTAGTTCAGTTCGATGGCCTTGCGCAACTCGGCCTCGGCTCCAATGGCGTCGCCGGATTCGAGCAAGGCCACACCGAGCAGGTAGCGCGCCTCAGCCAGGTTGGGGTCGGCCTGAAGCGCATTCTTGATCTGGATGATGGCCGCCTTTTTGTCGTTCTTTTCCAGATAGCTTTTGGCCGAGGCCAACAGTGCTTCGGGCTTCTCGCCACATCCGATCAACAGGGGCGCCATCAACAGGGTGCAGGCTGCCAGACGCAGCGCGGGGGAGGGTGTGAATTTCATGGAACGCTCTTTCTCAGGTGGTAGTGGGGGTATGGCGGGCTACTTCAGGCTGAAGCGGTGCATCAGGTCGTAGAGCGTGGGGCGGCTCACGCCGAGCAGGTCGGCGGCCCTGGCGACGTTGCCGTTGACGCGCCCCAGGGCGGCGATGATGGCGGTCTTTTCGGCCTGGTCGCGGATCATGCGCAGGTCCAGGCTGGCGTCGGTTTGCTGCGCCTCGGAGTCGGCCAATTCGAGGTCGCTGCGCGCGATCAGGTTGCCTTCGACCATGATCACGGCGCGCTTGATGCGGTTTTCCAGCTCGCGGATATTGCCCGGCCAGGGGTGGGTTTCAATCGCGCGCACCGCCTCTTCGCTCAGGCGCAGGGCCGGGCGGTTTTGCTCGCGTGCAAAGCGCCGCACCAGGGCGTGGGCCAGCAGCGCCGCATCGCCCACGCGCTCGCGCAGGGGCGGGATGTTGACCACAATTTCGGCCAGCCGGTAGTACAGGTCTTCGCGAAACTGCCCTTGCTTGCTGCGCGCGTTGAGGTCCTGGTGGGTGGCGCAGACGATGCGCACGTCCACCGGGATCTCGTGGCGTCCACCCACGCGCTCAATCGTGCGCTCCTGCAAGAAGCGCAGCAGCTTGGCTTGCAGCGAAATTGGCAGGTCGCCAATTTCGTCAAGCATCAGCGTGCCACGGTGCGCGGTCTCGATCTTCCCGAGCGTGGTCTTGGCCGCCCCCGTGAACGCGCCGCGCTCGTAGCCGAACAGCTCGCTCTCCAGCAGGTTTTCGGGAATGGCAGCGCAGTTGATGGCCACAAAGCGTTCGCGGCTACGGCTGGAGGACTGGTGCAGCGCACGCGCGAGCACCTCCTTGCCGGTGCCGCTTTCGCCTAGCAGCATGACGGTGGCACTGGTGGGCGCCACTTTTTCGACATTGCGGCACAGGCGCAGCATCTCGGGGTCGCGCGTGATCAGGCTGGAAAGCGCCTCGGGCTGGTGCATGGCCTGCAGGCGCCGGTTTTCGCTTTGCAGTTCGTGCAGCCGAAACGCGCGTTCAATCGTCAGGCTCAGAAGCTCGGGCGTAAACGGCTTGGCAAAAAAGTCGTAAGCGCCCATCGCCACGGCGCGCAGCGCGTTGGCCTGGTCGTTTTGCCCGGTGAGCACGATCACCTTGACGTTGGGATCCATCGCCATCATGTCTTCGAGCAGGGCAAAGCCTTCTTCCACCGTATCGGCGTGCGGTGGCAGCCCCAGGTCCATGGTGACCACGGCGGGCGTGTTGCGGCGCAGTTGCAGCAAGGCGCTTTCGCGGTCATGCGCGGTGATGCAGTCAAACTTGTCGAGCGACCACTTGATCTGCTTTTGCAGGGCCAGATCATCTTCAACGATCAACAGGGAGGGTTGTTTGTCCATGGTCATGCGTACTGGAGGGTTTCTGCCTTGGCGTCACTGACTTGTTCCAGAAGCGGCAGCAGCAGCCACACCAGCGTGCCTTTGCACGGCGTGCTGGTGACTTCAATCGAACCACCCAACTCCTGCATGTAGCGCAGGCTCTCGTAGGTGCCAATGCCCATGCCAGCAGGCTTGGTGGTCTGGAAGGGCTTGAACAACTGGTTCTGGATAAAGCTCTCGGACATGCCCTTGCCGCTGTCGCCAATCAGGATGCGCGCCTGGTCTGCGTGGCGGTCCATGCGTATCCATACGCGCCCGCCGCCCTCGGTGGCGTCGATCGCGTTTTGCACCATGTGCCCCACCACCCGCTCCAGGCGCTCAGCGTGGCCGCGTGCCTGCAGGCGCTCGCTCCACTGCGCCTCAAGTCCGTCGCGTTGCGCTGCAAGACGGCTGACCACGCGCTCGAGCAGCGAGACCAGGTCCACACTGCGCACCGGCTCCGGGCTGGTGCTGCCCTGGCGCAGTTGCAGCAACATCTGGCGCATGCGCTCCAGGGAGTTTTCCACCGTCATCAGCATGTCTTTCTGGAACTCGGGGTTGTCGCCCAGGCGCTTGGCGTTTTTCATCATCAGCGAGAGTTGCGTCACGATGTTCTTGAGGTCGTGCACCACAAAGGCCGACATGCGGTTGAAGGCGTCGAACTTGCGCGCCTCCAATAGCGCTTCGGTGGTCTGGACTTGCGCCAGAAACACCGCCGCCTGCTGGCCCGCAGCCTTGAGCAGATCATTGACTTCCCAGTTGACTTCCATGCGCGTGCGCGCGCTGGAGAGCACACAAAAGCCCATCAGCACGTCGTCCACCATCAGCGGGATCACCAGCCAGGCGTGCGGCATGTGCGCCAGCCAGTCTGGCAGGGTGAGCTGGCCATAGCGCTCGGGCGCGCTGCGGCGCTCTTCCAGGTTGATGACCCAGGCCTTGTCGGCCAGAAAGCGGCACAGGCTGGAGTCGGCGCGTTCCTTGGCCACGGTAGCGCCCAGGTTCCAGCGTGCGGTTTCGCTGAAATAGTCTTCGTCCGCCTTCTTGGTCCACAACGCGCCGGCCGGGCTTTCGAGCATATTGGCCAGGCCGCGTATGACTTGCTGGCCCACTTCCGGCGCGCCATCGCGCTGCGACAGGGTGTGGGTAAATCGCAGCCACTCCTCGCGGTAGTCAAACTGGTAGTGCAGCAGGTGCTTGCCCAGCAGCACGCGCATGCGCGCCCGGGTGGAGGCCGAAAACGCCAGCACCAGCAAAACGACCAGGCCCAGAAATACCAGGCTTTGCTGCAGCGCCCGACCCCATTCGCCGCCGAAGTAGCGCACGTAGTAGCCCACCGCCGACAGAAACAGCAGATACACCCCCGCAGCCAGCAGTGCGGCGGAATGGAACACCGCGCGGGGAGACAGGCGGATTCTGGCGACCCAGTCGTTGCGCCGCAAGACGGACAGCGCCATCAGCGGCACCACCATGGCGTGCACCGCTGCGCGGATGCTCAGCGTGTCGGCGTCAACGTGGTTGAACAGCACGGCTTGCGCGTACAGGTAGAGGTCAAACATGAAGATGCCAGCAAGCCCCAGGCACAGCGGCTTGATGCTCCAGCGCGAGTCTTCGGCTACGTTGCGAAACACCTGCTCCAACAGCACCAGGGCAAACACCGGCAACGCCATGCGACTGAACAGGCCCAGCCGTGTGATCTCGGCCAGGGCTGGTGGCTGGAGTGCCCAGAGTACCTGCACCATCAGCTCCAGACTGATGAGCATGGCGGCTGCAGGGGCCATCCAGGCCAGGCCCGCGACGGGCTGGCGCGAGCGGTCCCACTGCAAGGGGATCAACAGGAAGGCGTACCAACAGGCGTAACGGCACAGGTCGGCCAGGGTCGCGCTCCAGTACAACGCGGCCCCGCCACCGACGGCAAATGCCCAGCCGCACGCGCCCCACACGGCGCTGAACACCACGGCGGCTAGCAGGCTGCGCTGCGCTCCCTGCTCGGTAGCGCGTGCATAGCCCAGGCGCACCAGGCCAATGGCAAAGCCGCAGTACACGGCACCTGCCAGGCCACTGCTCCAGGCGTTGAGCTGCATTACTGCGCGCCCTTGCCGGTAAGCACCACACCGACCGTTTCAAACAGAACCAGCAAGTCCAGAAGCAGGCTGTGGTTCTTGACGTAGTACAGGTCGTATTGCAGTTTCTCGGCCGAGTCGTCGACCGACGCGCCGTAGTGGTAGCGCACCTGCGCCCAGCCGGTGACGCCGGGCTTGACGCTGTGGCGCACGGCGTAGTAAGGCAACTCGCGTGTCAACTGGCTGACAAAGTAGGCGCGCTCGGGGCGTGGCCCCACCAGGCTCATGTCGCCGCGCAGTACGCAGAATAGCTGGGGCAACTCGTCAATGCGCAGCTTGCGGATGATGCGGCCCACGCGGGTGATGCGGTCGTCGCTGGCGCTGGCCCAGCGCGGCGTTCCGTCTTTTTCGGCGTCGGTACGCATGCTGCGGAACTTGACGACGTTGAACAGCCGCCCATGCAGGCCAACCCGTTCTTGCCGGTAGAGAACCGGTCTTGCGTCTTCCAGCAGGATCAGCAGGCCCGTGAGTAGCATCAAAGGCAGGGTCAGCACAATCAGCAGGCAGGAAAAAACGATGTCCACAATGCGTTTGATCAGGCGGCGCAGCGGCCCTTGCTCAAAGCCGGTGCCAAAGATGAGCCAGCCCGCGCTGACCGCATCGCGCCGGATTTGGCCCATGCTTTTCTCCAGGTGGGTGGCGCTATCGACCACCTTGATGCCGTTGAGCTTGCAGTCGAGCAGTTCACGCAGCGGCATGCTGCCGTTGCGCCGGTCATGGAGTGCGACCACGATCTCGGTAACGTGCTCACGCTCTGCGACTTCGGTGAGTGAGCAGCCCTGGGGCTGCCAGCCCGATGCGAGCGCAGTCTGGGCACCGGGTTCACTGGGGCTGGCGTAGTAGCCCACCAGATTGGCGTGCGGCTCGGATTGCAGCAGCAGGCTGCCCACCAGGCGGGCATTGGTGCCGGTCCCATAGACCAGCACCCGGGGGCCGACCGCGCGCCAGGGGTAGGCCACCGCGGTATAGGCGCGGTACACCAGCATCAGGCCCAGTGCGGTAATCAGTGACAGCAGGAAAGTCATCGCATCTTCGGGCGGCAATGGCGAGATGCGGTAGACGACGTAGGCCAGCGGCAAGGACAGGCACAGCGACACGATGGCGCGCAGGCGCACCTGGGTGGTGGTGAGGCTGTGGCTGCCGTGGTAGAAGCCCAGACCGGTGTTGATGGTCGATACGCCGGTGGCCATCCACAGCGCACCCATGAGCACCATGGGCTTGACGGCAAAGGGGTCTGCCGATTGGTACAAAAACGCGGCGGTTACCAGAAAGACCAGCAGGCCCATTTCAAAGCAAATCAGGTACAGCGCGCGCTTATGAAAGTAATGGTTGAATAGTCGGATCACGTACAGCCCTCACTCCTGCTTATGGAATTTGAGTTTGCGGGAGCGTTTTTTTTGGCCGTTGATTTTTCGCATGTTGGCGTTGCGCTCGCCAGAACCAGCAGATACAGCAGGAACGCCACCCGGGGAACGTCCATCACGCTCGAGGTCATGCCCACGCACACCACGCCGACCAGTGCCGCGCCCAGGTAGGGCGCAAGGGCGTCATCCGCGCCGCGCACAAAGAGTTGCACCCAGAGCGCGTAAGCCAGCAGCGCGCCGGTCAGCAGCAAGCCAATCAGGCCGCGCTCGATCAGCAGTTCGAGCAACAGGTTGTCGATATGCCAGGGCAGGAAATACGCCTGTGCAGACAGCGCCCAGTGCGCCAGGCCCGCAGAAAAGTCGCTGTTGGCGAGCAGATTCTGATCGGTAGTGCCGATCAGTTGCAGGTTGTCGATATCGACCAGCGCACCCGGGGTGAGCACCGACACGCTCAGCAGGTGCAAGCGCGGCGCATACCAGCGGCCTTGCGGTGCCATCCACGGCGGCAAGGGCAGGCGCACGGACTGCCACGCGGTCGATCCCGCCTGCAGGGCGACGGTGGAAGTTACGCAGTGGCCGTCAAACAGCAAATGCCGCTCGCACCACTGAAATTGCAGTTCGGTGGCACTGCGAGCGTCCTGTTTCGGAGCCGAAACTGAATAGGGGCCATGAACCAAAGGCTCATCACCGTGAGGAGCGAAGCGACGCGGCAGTCCATCTCCGAAGGTGTCCCTGCATGAATCGCCACGGCCTGACGGCCTCGCGATGACGGCATGGCTGTCATTGCGAGCGAAGCACGGCAATCCATCTCCGAAGGTGTCCCTGCATGGATCGCCACGGCCTGACGGCCTCGCGATGACGGCATGGCTGTCATTGCGAGCGAAGCACGGCAATCCATCTCCGAAGGTGTCCCTGCATGGATCGCCACGGCCTGACGGCCTCGCGATGACGACATGGCTGTCATTGCGAGCGAAGCGCGGCAATCCATGCAGGCACAAAGACATGGATCGCCACGGCCTGTCGGCCTCGCGATGACGGGGTGATGGCGTGGCCTCGCGATGAGAAAAGTCGCGGTGCGGCTCATGGAGAGTGCGCGCGTCAAACGATATCTGGTACTCGCCCGTAGTCGGCGCTCCGGTGCGCTGGGTGATGGCAAACTGCCCGCCCAGGCGCTTGACGGTCTTGGGGCCGGCAAGTTGTGCAAAGTGATTGACACCGCCTGACCCATCGGGCTCTTGTGCCGCACGCACAGCGCCCGAGAATTCACCCGCCGGACCCAGGGACGCGTAGCTGGCAGGCAGCCGCCCCAGGCCCTTGCCCAGCAGCCAGTCGGCGCTGCCGTGCAGTGTCTTGAGTCCGGTTTGCCAATGGACGAGGCGGCTGCCCAGGTCATCGCGCGCGGCGCGCAGGCGCGTGAGCATAAAGCTGCCCGCGTACAGAACCAGAACCACCTCAGCAATCACGGCCAACGCCAACAGCCACAGCGCGCGCGTGCGCCAGTGTTGCAGGCCCCAGCCCTGCCGAACTGCCCATATGCGCGCTGCAGCGATGCTGCTGGCGTAATGCCGATGCACCAACCGCGCGCCCAGCAGCAGCAACGACAGCGACACGGCAAAGTAGACGCCGCGCGAAAAAGTCGTCAGCACGGCATACACGGTCAGCAGCGCGAGCACGGCTGCGGCGAGCCATGCCACAGGGCGGCGTGCCTGCATCACTGCCCACACCGCAAACGGTGACGCCAGCACCAGATAGGCGTCGATCGCCTCGCCCCCCACATGCATCTCCCAAAACAGGGCCACGGTGCGGTAAGGGGCGGAAAAGTCAAACAGCCCGGGAAACGCCGCGCGCTCCCACAGCGCCGCAAGCGCCACAATACCCAAGCCCACCACCATACCCCGCGCCAGACGCCGTTGCGCCTGCTGCGCGTTGTCTTCCCACGCCTGCACCAGCAACGGCGCACCCAGCAGCGCGTAGAGCCCGCTCTTGAACACGCGCACGCTGTTGAGCGCATCGCCGTAACCCGCAAACCAGTCGAACGCAAAGCCGCCCGCATCGTCAAAGCCGCGCCACAGCCCCAGCAACGTGGACGCCGCCAGCAACCACAGCAGCACGCGCAGCCGTGCACTAGCGGCCAGCGTTAGCGTGGGCGTGCCCGTGCACCACCGGCGCGCATAGGCCCCCGCCAGTGTGGCGCAAAGCAGCAGGTCGAACTCGTCCCACACGACCCATCCGGTCCAGGGCGCAAAGCTCAAAAACCCAACGCACGCCGGGACCACCGTGAGCCACAGGCGCGGTCGCCATGCCACAAACAGACTCCAAGCAAGCACCGCCCCGGTAGCCGCCAGCGGCCACAGCGGGTGGTGCCAGGCAAGGCACAAGCCCGCACACAGGCTAGCAAGCGCTATGGAGGCTGTCATTGCGAGGATGAAAGGCTGTCATTGCGAGGATGAAAGGCCGTCATTGCGAGGAGCGCAGCGACGTGGCAATCCATGCAGTCGGAAGCCATGGATTGCTTCACTTCGTTCGCAATGACGCAATCTAAAGTCATGGATCGCCACGGCCTGACGGCCTCGCGATGACGGGGTTGGTGGCCTCGCGATGACGGGGTTGGTGGCCTCGCGATGACGAGTTGTTGCTGTGGCCTCGCGAGGATGAAAGGCTGTCATTGCGAGGAGCGAAGCGACGCGGCAATCCATGCATTACAGTGTTGGCACTCCTATCGCCAATTCCCACGCCATGCAGCCCGCTGTGTACATCCTGGCCAGTCAAGCGCGCGGCACGCTCTATGTCGGCGTGACGTCCGATCTGCTCAAGCGTGTCTGGCAGCACAAGAGCGATCTGGTTGAAGGTTTCAGCAACAAGCACCGTGTGCATACGCTGGTCTACTTTGAACTGCACGAAACCATGCACGAGGCCATCAGCCGTGAGAAGCAACTCAAAGCCGGTTCGCGTGCGAAGAAGATCGCCTTGATTGAAGCGGCCAATCCGCATTGGCAGGACTTGTATCCGGGTCTGCTGTAGCCCAAATTCATGGATCGCCACGGCCTGGCGGCCTCGCGATGACGAGTTGTTGCGGCGGCCTCGCGATGACGAGGTGAGGGCGTGGCCTCGCGATGACGAGGAGCGGTTGTCATTGCGAGGATGAAAGGCCGTCATTGCGAGGAGCGCAGCGACGCGGCAATCCATGCAGTCGGAAGCCATGGATTGCTTCACTTCGTTCGCAATGACGCAAACCAAAGTCATGGATCGCCACGGCCTGGCGGCCTCGCGATGACGAGTTGTTGCGGCGGCCTCGCGATGACGAGGTGAGGGCGTGGCCTCGCGATGACGAGGAGCGGTTGTCATTGCGAGGATGAAAGGCCGTCATTGCGAGGAGCGCAGCGACGCGGCAATCCATGCAGTCGGAAGCCATGGATTGCTTCACTTCGTTCGCAATGACGCAAACCAAAGTCATGGATCGCCACGGCCTGACGGCCTCGCGATGACGGGGTTGGTGGCCTCGCGATGACGAGGAGCGGTTGTCATTGCGAGGATGAAAGGCCGTCATTGCGAGGAGCGCAGCGACGCGGCAATCCATGCAGTCGGAAGCCATGGATTGCTTCACTTCGTTCGCAATGACG
>Ga0194038_1000300_pt1 | contig 21573 bp, 25 predicted proteins | sample JunL226m_MetaG_FD_148630 | JGI IMG/M metagenome (GOLD analysis project Ga0194038, IMG submission 148630) | Anoxic zone freshwater microbial communities from boreal shield lake in IISD Experimental Lakes Area, Ontario, Canada - Jun2016-L227-6m | ecosystem: Environmental > Aquatic > Freshwater >... | reverse complement strand
ACAGATGAGTTTTTAAAAGTCTGTCCCACCAAAAACGTCATCGGCATTACCGGCACCAAAGGCAAAGGAACAACCTCCACATTAGTGGCAAAAATGTTAGAAGCTGATGGCAAAAAAGTACACCTGGGAGGCAATATAGGTATACCGCCACTCGATATGCTAAAAGACAATATTGGACATGACGATTGGGTGGTACTTGAGTTAGCCAATTTTCAACTTATTGACATTAAACATTCACCGCACATAGCAGTTTGTCTGATGGTAGTGCCGGAACATCTTGATTGGCATACCAGTGACGCTGAATACTACAACAGCAAGAAGCAATTATTCATGTATCAAACGGCTGAAGATATTGCTATTTATTTTGCAGAAAATGAAGTATCAAAGGACATAGCTAGAGGCGGTAGTGCTCGAAAAATTCCATACTACACCGAGCCTGGTGCTGTTGTTCAGGACGAAAAAATCATGATTGATGGTCAAGAAATTATTGACGTCAAAGAAATCAAATTACTCGGAGCTCACAACTGGCAAAACGCCTGCGCTGCAACAACAGTACTTTGGCAGATATCAAAAAATTCCGAAGCTGCCAGAAAAGTTCTATCTACCTTCACCGGCATAGAGTTCCGGCTGGAACTCAGACGAGAATTAAATGGAGTTAAATACTATAACGACTCATTTGGCACCACTCCCGAAACTGCTATTGTTGCCATGCAGGCCTTCGAAGAGCCTAAAGTATTAATCTTGGGCGGATCTGACAAAGGCGCTAATTACGACAATCTTGCCGCCGAAGTACTGAAACAAAACACCCGAAAAGTTTTATTAATTGGTGATCAGGCCGATAGAATCGAAGAGTCTTTTAAAAAAGTTGGCTTTAAAGATTACATGCCCGGTGGAACATCGATGAAAGAAATAGTCAAAAACGCTAGCGCACAAGCCATGCCTGGGGATGTGGTTTTGCTATCTACCGCCTGCGCCAGTTTCGATATGTTCAAAAACTACCAAGACCGCGGTGAGCAGTACAACAAAGCTGTCGCCGAACTTATTTAATTGATTCTCTAGCAGCGCGGATTACGTTATCAAAAAGTGCAGTCACTGTTAAAGGGCCGACGCCGCCTTTTGTGGGGGTTATAGTTAAATCATCACGCTCGTAAACTTCTGGAGCAACATCACCAAATGTTTTACCGTCTTCGCTTGCTACGCCAGCATCTATCACCACAGCACCTTCTTTGATCATTTTTGAAAACAAAATTGCCGGACTACCAGCAGCCGAAATAATCACATCTGATTCTAATGCTAGCTCATCCAAGTTTTGAGTGCGGCTATCAGCAACAGTCACGTCCATGCCCTCAGCCAATAGTTGACGCTCAAGTGGCGCACCCACTAGTCTACCTCTGCCAATTAACAATATTGTCTTACTACGTAAATCTATATTGTATCCAGACAGTAGCCACATAATTGCCATAGGAGTGGCTGGCTGGAAAATTGCCTTGTTACCAAGCGCATCGACGTCTTTGCTTGGCGCAATCATATTCACTACTTCATCTGTTTTCGTAACATCACCAAGAGGTAGCTGCACAATTATTCCGTGCACTGTATCATCCTTGTTGAGCTGCTCAATCAAATCTTCTACTTCACCCATAAGCACGCGGTACACAAGCACTTCAACCAAGATATCGGCACCATATTGCTTCTTGAGACTTACATATAAATCAATTATAGGATTTGAGGCAGTTACAATAATCGCCAAAGTAGGCTTAATGCCATTAGCTTGGCGCAAACCGCGCACCTGATGCGCTTGACGCTCCTTAATATAATCGGCTAGTTCCCTGCCATTTAGTAACTTCATAAGTCGCTATTATAGCAAAAACAGCCTTGCAAAAACAGAGGTAATTTGCTAAAGTTGCTGAAGTATTCCAGCAGCGCGGGCCAGTAGCTCAGCTGGTTAGAGCACCTGCCTCTTAAGCAGGGTGTCGAGGGTTCGAGTCCCTCCTGGCCCTCCAAAATATATTATGAACAATTCAAATAACAACTTATCGATAATCACTAAAGTGCTTGAAGCTTTTGGTGTTGCAGGTGACGTTAAACCAGATAGTATAGAAAACCTGAAAGTTATTAAATCTAAAGATTTTGGAATGTGTGATGTTTTTAAATTCGATTTTAATAATGCTCACTACTATATAAGCAACGACTATTCATTAGATGATGACCCAAAATATTTTCGAGAAATTTTATTAAACATAAATCATCTACTTACGGGGGAAGCACTTAAAAACCCAAAAGATGGCGAAGAACAAAAATACTCAGTAAATATTGAAGATACCCAATATTACCTCTGGAAAAACTCGAAATAATGTAAGCTTCAAATATGTAACCCAGCAGCGCGGGCCAGTAGCTCAGCTGGTTAGAGCACCTGCCTCTTAAGCAGGGTGTCGAGGGTTCGAGTCCCTCCTGGCCCTCCAATCCCGCTTATGGTTAAAACAGAGGCAATTAGCCTCTGGTTTTTGATTTATTAGGTACTTATTTTTTCCAATCTTTTATCGGGAACTATCCAAATAACTACATTTAACGTAAATATGAAATACGTTATATAGACGTTTATAAACGCAAAAATAAAAGCAAATAAATACAGAGCAAATGACATAATCTCTTTTTTGCTGCTCAAAATAACATTTTGCAAGTCATTATCAGGATTAGCTTTTACGATTACCTTCGTCAAAATAAAGTAAGCTGTTCCACTCATCAAAGCTACAAAACTATACAAAATTACAGGCCATTTTTGGTTAATGTTTTGACCAAACCAAGCTGTCACGATTGGAATTAAGGATAGCCAAAACAGCAAATACATGTTTGCCCACATAACTGCTGAAGTTACGTATTTCGTAGCTTTCAATAAATGGTGGTGATTGTTCCAAAATATCGCAAGCGTAATGAAACTAAGTACATATGCAAACAGAACAGGCACATTAGATATCCAGGCTTCGATTGATGCACCTTCAGGTGGCTTGATATCCAACACCATGATGGTAATTATTATGGCAATAACCCCATCACTAAATGCCTCGATACGATGAGGGCTTTTAGCGATTTGCTGTTTTGTATCTAGTTCGAGCACTACAAATTCCTTGTTGCTTATTGTCCTTACATAGCCAGTCTAAGTTACTAACTTGCACTTTGCAAGTTACTTTGATATTGTGCAGATATACAAGTAATAAATTATTTAAAAGGACATAAATTAATGAAAGAAAAAGTATTAGTCACCGGAATTAGTGGTTACATTGGTCAGCACATAGCTGCGGAATTATTGAAACAAGGCTACTCTGTCGTCGGAACAGTACGCTCTCTCAACAAAGCAGAGTCTACAAAAGCTTCATTGGCAAGCGTAATTTCTGTCAAAAATTTAGATTTTGTAAAAGCTGATTTATTAAAAGACGAAGGCTGGGATGAAGCAATGAAAGGCTGTACTTATGTACTACATGTAGCGAGTCCGTTTGTTTTAGCTGAACCAAAGAATGAAAATGAACTTATAGATCCAGCCGTTGAAGGAACAAAACGAGTCATAGCTGCTGCAAAGCGTGCTGGCGTGAAAAGACTTGTTATTACATCAACTATCTTCTCTATAATAGGAGGAAAAGAAAGCGGAAAATGTGGTCCTGAAGATTGGTCAGATACCAACAAAAATATTGGAGCATATGCAAAGAGTAAAACTCTTGCAGAAAAAGTTGCATGGAAGGCAACAAAAAACGGCTCAATGGAAATGGTTGCGATTTTACCGGGTGCTGTTTTTGGCCCCCCTATCGGCGGAAAAGCCGAAGGCCAAAGTGCCGCAATGATTCAAACAATGATAAATGGTAAGATGCCGATGATTCCAGATATTGCAATGGGTATGGTAGATGTACGTGATATTGCACGACTTCAAGTAAAAGCGCTTACTACAAAAGAAGCTGCAGGCAAAAGATTTATAGCTGCTAGCTCAGAGCCTGTGTCTTTGATGCATCTTGCTAAGGTACTTAAAGATGCTGGATTTACAAAAGTACCCACACGTCAAGCACCTACTATCATGGTTAAAATAATGAGTCTATTCGACCGAGAAGCGCGAGGTTCAACACCAATACTTGGTAAAAGAGTAGCTTTAAATAATAAAGAAACTTTCGATATACTTGAATGGAAGCCTACGCCGATAGAAAAATCTATCGTTGATATGGCTAAGGCAATATCTAGTTAAAGGATGTAAGTGGTTAAGGATACGAAAATTAAGATAGATAAAAAGATTGACTGGCGCTCAGTCTGTCCTGTCAGTTCCGCGCTCGATATTTTAGGAGATAAGTGGTCTTTACTTATAATTCGTGATCTTTTAACCAAAGGGCCACGTACCTATTCAGATTTTCTTGAATCAGACGAACATATTTCTACTAACATTCTGGCTGATAGGTTACATTTGCTCACGTGTCTTAATTTAATTGAAAGATCAGATGCTGAAGGAATTGCTCGTAATAATGCATATAAGCTAACGAAAAGCGGAGAAGCATTAAAGCCAACATTATTTGAACTTGCCAAATGGTCTCAAGATAACTTGAAAGCTTATAATACAGATATTGAAGATATCGTATAATCTTTTGATCTAAATACAGTTGCAATAGTGTCTACGGTGGCCCTCCAAAACTTTGATATTTAAAACTAATTTTTTTAAAACAGCACCGGCTTTAGGGCCAGAGTAAATAGACAAAGACTAAGTATACAGCTACAGAAACAGCCCAGCTGTTTGTTTCCAACCAGGCTCTGATTTTTGGCATCGCTTTAACTGCTCTTTTGTGGAATATCAGGAAAGTCAAAAGAGGTATTGAACCTATAAGAGTAGTAAGTGCGACAAATGGCATCAAGTGTGGGTAGCTGTTAGTGGAGTGACTAGCCAAATTAATCCCAACAATTGACATCATGATTATATCGCCCGGCATTAAGTAAATCAGCGCCAGAGCGGTTTTGAAAGCTGTTTTTGGTGATGCATTTACGAGATTTGCCATCCATTTAGGCTCAACTGAAGTCTTGCGACCAATATACTTTTTTATAGCTAGAATTATTAATAATCCCACCAAAATCGATTGGATTACGAGAGCAGTATGTGATGGATGTGAAGTCGCTGGGTCAGATAAACTAAACAGCTTTGCGATTGAATAAAATACGGCACTTCCAGTTAGGGTGGCGAATGCTATGCCTGCAATAAACCCTAATGAAGCCGCTACTGCACGCTTTGAAGTGATTAGTAAAACAGCTGTTATTATTTGTGGCCCGGCCATCATTGTTATGGCAAGTACTAGTATTTCGCTCACAATTTTACTTCCTCATGTGTTGCCATATTTATGTACATATAATACGAGTTTACTCCATTTTTTACTTAAGCAGTAGCTTGAATGGTAGTTTTTAACGACTAGTCATGGCATGATATAATCCGCTTATGCAGTGGGTATATTTATTGCTTGCAATCATCTCTGAAATTATCGCTACTCTTTCATTGCGAGCGTCCGTCGGGTTCACTAAAACCATATGGCTCTTCCCTATTGCCATTGGTTATGGACTAGCTCTTTACCTGATGTCTGTATCGCTCAAACTGGGCATGCCAGTTGGCGTTGCATACGCGGTGTGGTCAGCAGTTGGCATCGTTTGTGTAGCACTTGCTGCAAAAGTCATTTGGAACGATCCTTTAACGGCCAAAATGATGTTAGGTTTTGCATTAATAATTGTCGGCGTGGCATTTGTACAACTTGGCACAAAACATACTTAAATTATCAATTTATATTTTTTTGGGCTGACGAGGCATTAGGATTAGGCCGACAAAAACCATGTTTATCAGCATTACGTAAAAAGCGAAACTATATTCTACAAATACCCAGTTTTTTACGGTCAGAACTGCGATTAGCGAACTAAAAATTGCAAAGAAATATGTTTTCCAGGATTCGGTTTGAGGATGTGTGTAGCATTTAGTGAGAGTTGGAATGGACGCGAAAAAGTCGCTAGTTATACCTAGTATTAAGGCTGCCATGGGCTGCTTCGTGAAGACAAGCAGTGCTATACCTATAAAAGAGACTAGTCCGCACATAAAGTCGTATTTTGTTAATTTCCAATAGGCCTTCTTGTCTTTAAATGAAACAACAAAAATAGTAAATGGCAGGACTACTTGCATAGCGGTGTATAGCAAAACTATGCCGCCTCCGAGCTCACGCTGTGAACCAAGTGTGACCAAAGCCGCTAATGCCCAAAGAGACCACGAAACCCTATTTGGCTGGGTCTTGCCTTTCCAGGTGTCAATAATGTATCCGCCGTAACCTATTACGGCAAACAGCAAGGATAGGTAAATAAAATTTTGGCTAATCATTGAATTATGTTTCTTATCTTTTTAAGATTATATAGTTTTTCAAAATTCATGCATAGCATTTAGTTTGTTTTGCTAAGATTAGAGTATGAGTAAATACGAAAAAGAAATGATTGTGGCGCAGGACGTTGCAAAGATTGCTGGTAAAATTATGCTGGAGCATTTTGATGGTGACCAGCAAACCGAATACAAGGAAGATGGTAGCCCCGTAACGGTTGCTGATAAAAAAATTAATTCAATGGTAATTGATGAATTAACTTTCAAATCTAACTATTGATTTATGTTATCCAATGATGTTTCTGAGTAGCTTATAGCATAGTTACTGACTTCGCTGTCTAATTGACTGATAGCTACGTCGAATTCATTGGCAGTCTGAGCATTAGCTGAATTAACGTTTTTAGATGTGGACTGCTGGCTGGTGGTGGATACCGGTTTGGCTGTAGTAGATACTTTCTGTGTCTGGTTATGGTTTATGCCTGCAAAAATGAAGACAACTGCAAGCAAAGGCAAGGCCGCAGCAGCTGAAAAAGCAAATGGCTTAAACCATGTTCTTTTTCTATATGTTTGACTGTCATGAATTTTTTGCATTGTATTTTGAGTAAAGTCAGCGTTGGGCTGGTACTCTGGACTAGCATCTGCAATTTGTTTATCTAATTTATCCATTTAAATCCTTTCCGATCATTTCTTTTGATCTAAATAACCATGTTCGGACTGTGCCGATGGGTTTATTGATTATCTGCGATATTTCTTCATAAGAATAGTTATTCCAATAATACAAAATTATTACTTCGCGGTACTCAGGCTTGAGTCTCGATATTGCTTTTTGGACACTTGCTTTCTGCTCATCTCGCAATATTTCCTCGTGAGCAGAATCTGATATTTCTTTAGTTTCAAAATTCTCGTCAAGCTCAGCAATGTTCTTGTTGTTTTTTGAAATATCTCTTAGTGCAAGATTTCTAGCAATTCTATAAAGCCAGGTAGAGAAAGCGTAGTTCGGGTTATAGGTATTAATTTTACTGTATGCCCTCATGAAAGCTTCCTGAGCAATATCTTCGGCCTGCATTTCATCATTCAACATATTAGCTAAGTAGATGCATAGGCCCCTCTGATACCTATCAACGATTAATCTATAGGCATCAGAGTTACCCTCTTTGACTTCTTGTATTGCTGCTTTTTCTGTTTGCATTTATTTGTTTTGGTTTATTGGTTTTTTAGCTGATTTCTTAGATCCTGTAAATCTGGCTTAACTGTAGATTTGAAATAGGCCTTCCTGTCATTTTGCATTGCACGAATACTTGACAATGAGGTCTTGGCGCTAGCCAATCCCTGTTTGTATTGTTCTTTTTGGTCAACACATTGCTGAGATTTGATGGTATTCAAATCAGATATAACTTTATCCCTAGCTGTCTTGATAGCTGCAGTCTTGGCTTCCCATGTAGCTAGATCTGCCTCAGCTTTTGATGTATTCAACCCAGCAGTCTTCGCTTTATTGATTAAAACATCTACCCTAGCGTCATGCTTATCATATACAGCTGCTTGTTTATTTATGGCTGCATTCGCTCTACTTATGTGATTATCTATTTTGGTTGTCAAAGTGTCGCATCTAGCTTGCACTTTAGCAGCCTTAACCTCTGCGTTTGCACCAGGCACTTTTTGGGCTGACACTGGCACAGCCGTAATAGCAGTTGCCACTACAACCGCGCTCATAAAAATCTTGGCTGATTTACTCATAAAATATCCCTTGTTTAATTATTACACTCTTTATATACATAAACAGCAAAAAAAGTTTCGAAATTATTATTTTTTTCATGAGATAATGAATTTATGAGTAAATACGAAAAAGAGACGGTTGTGGCGCAAGACGTTGCAAAGATTGCTGGTAAAATTATGCTTGAGCATTTTGATGGTGACCAGCAAACCGAATACAAGGAAGATGGTAGCCCCGTAACGGTTGCTGATAAAAAGATTAATTCGATGGTAATTGATGAATTAACTTTCAAATTTCCTGAATACGGAGTTGTCGGCGAAGAAGAAAGTACCACCGGTTATGGCATGGGCACAAAATGGTTTTGTGATCCAATTGATGGAACAATTGCATACACCTGGGGTGTTCCTACGTCGATGTTCTCTCTAGGTTTGGTTGTAGACGGCGAACCGCAAATGGGCGTAGCTTACGACCCCTACTTGGACCGTATGTATACAGCTGTTCGAGGCGAAGGTAGTTTCTGTAACGGCGAAGAAATCAAAGTTTCAGAACTATCACTAGACAAAGGCATCGTGGCTACAACAGCCGACAGCAAACGAATCAGCAAAGGCGTGCCCTACATACAAGCATTGGCAGAAACTAGCACTCACTTAGCTACATTCAGTGGTGCCGTATATAAATCTACCCAGGTGGCTAAAGGCCGATTTGTAGGTTATATAGAAGAAATGGTCAATGGTCATGACATGGCCGCAGTTGAATTGATTGTAGAAGAAGCCGGCGGCAAGGTAACTGGCTTAGACGGCCAAAAGCTAAATTACACCAAACCTTTCAAAGGTGCAGTAGTTTCAAACGGCAAAGTGCACCAAGAATTACTTGATTTGCTAGGACACAGTAATTAGCCACTCACTCAAGAAATTTTACAATAATACCTTTTGTGATGATAAAGGTAATTTGACGCTAATTCAGTGGCCCAATCTACCACTTTGGATATGGATATTCACTACTTTAATCGGACAATACATTGGTAACACCCAAATACACAAATACGTTTCATTAATTGGCTCGTTATCTCTTCTTTATTGGGCTTTCTTAGAGATTTTTTACGGTGTAAATTATTTTCGTAAGTTTCTAGGAATTGTAATTGCAACTATGTCTATTTTGAACATCTTGAATTTACACTAAAGAATATTTAATTGCTTATGTCCGACCGTTGTTCTATCATTTAAATATAAATAAATGAGGGGTGCTATATGAGCGCAAAATCGACCAATGCAAAAAACAAAACTAAATTAAAAAAAATTCCTAAAGAGTGGCCTGGAGCTTACGGCTTATATAAGTACTCTAAGCAAGCAGTCCAACCTAACGTCTGGAATATAGTCGGACTTTATGTAGTTGCAGTTCTTTTGAACATGGTATTTAGAAACTTGAAAAATATAGGCGGCGTACTACAAACTCTAATTGCTGCATATTATGGAGCCGCGTTGGTTTTCATTTGGCTAGCCGGCACACAAGGCAAGGTTAAAACAGTTCAAGATTCTCTGAAAGACACATACCCTGTATTTATTAAGTACCTTGTCTTGCAAATACTAGTAGGACTGTTGATAGGAGCCTCATTGCTACTGCTAATTATTCCTTTCTTCTTTGTGTATCCTAGGCTTGCACTTGCTCAGTACTACCTGATTGATAAAAAAATGGGTATTATGGATGCTATCAATGCTAGCTGGAATAACACCAAAGGTTACTCAGTAAAAGTTTGGACCGTAACGCTTGCGGCAATATCAATGGCTCTATTGGCTCTAACTATAATCGGCATACCTTTTGCTATCTACTTCCTGGTTATGTACTCAGCAGCTATGGCTGTTCTTTACAAGCACATTGAAGCTAAAAGCTAGTTCGCAATTTTTTAACTGAGCTCTATCTGTTAGAATAGAGGGTGTTATCGCGCACCCGTAGCTCAGCGGATTAGAGTACTTGGCTTCGAACCAAGGGGTCGCAGGTTCGAATCCTGCCGGGTGCACCATTAATTTATGGAATCACAAGAATCTACAAGAACCTCTATATTTAGACTGCGCCTGGGCGTAGTCTTTATATTTATGTGGTGGCTACCGTTCTGGATCGTAACTCCTGCTATATCCGATATGCTTGGTCTGACGCCCGATAGCAAACATAGCCTGCTTATAAAAGTAGTAATTGTTCAGACTGTTTTAGGTATCACTGGTGCAGCCATTGCTGGACGCGAAGTTTTTGGTATTATCAAACACACTTCTTTCAAGAAGGTTCCAAAAACAGTATATGTAGCCTTGAGATACGGCGAACTAAAGGATTAGATAATCAACTAAAGATGTTATTCAGCGTTTTTATTTAGGCCTTGAACGAGTTCTTGCATTTGGCTCTCGCTAAGATTCATAGCCTTTACTACACCTAGCACTGCATCTACTGAAGTAGCTTCTGGGGCTTTTTCGGCCTGATTTTCTGTGCTTTGACTATTATCAAAGGACATTGGTGCTTCGGGTGCTGGAGTTGAATTTTCTGCTGGTTCTGCGCTAGCCTCTGGAGCTGCTGGAGTTTCAGGAGCTGCATTATTATCGCTAGGTGCTCCGAATGAGTTTGATAGGTCTATTCTGTCGCCAGAAGTATCCTGCGGGGCTGGCGTGCTGTCATTATTTGCTTCACTGGTTGGCGCACTAAATGAATCCATAAGATCAATTTTCTTTTCTGCATCAGCTTCTGTAGATCCGGATGAGTTTAGATCACTTTCTGGAATAGTGATTTTGTTAGGATCTTCTGAGGCTGGCATTTCGCTACTGGCAGCTTCTGTTGCTGTTGGCTGATTATTTTCTGGTGTCCAGGGAGCAGTCTGTTCTGGTTCCGGTGATCCGTATTGTGGAGTTTCTGGAGCAGGGTTTTGAGTTATCATATCTTCAGGCATTTTTAATTTCCTTTTTTGTTTTTTGATTATTTATGTTTTAACTGTATTAATTTTTGCAAAAAAAAGCAATAGCTTTATTATTTCTCATTTAGCCAGGCTACTGCTGATTCTCGGTCTTTAAATATTTTGGTGTTTTCGGCTTTGCCCATAGCTAGAATAATTGCTTTTGTGACCTCTGTAAGCAAGGTTTTTGCTCCAAATATTGCTACTTTATCGTAGTTAAGGGCTTCTAGTATCTGCATGGCAGCCCGGTTGGTATCTGGTGTGAAGTTTTTCTGATTGGTTACGTCTATAAGTCCCAGGCGGGGTTTTCCCTCTTTTTGTAGCTTAGTCAGTAAATCTTGTGCGTCCGTCGTAAGATTGTCGAAAGTCATAAATGTCTGTTCGCCCTCTATGACTGCTTCAACAATACTGTCCTGATTTAAGAATATGCGGTTTGACATAGCCAAATAATATCACATAAATTTACTGACTTACAAAAATCGCTCTTTTGAACGGAGTTTTAAGATGCTGGAGACTGCTCTTTGAGCCAGGCTATTGCCGATTCGCGGTCTTTAAATATCTTAGTAGTTTCTGTTCTACCCATTGCTAGGATGATAGCTTTGACCACATCTGTCAGGAAGGTATTCGCTCCAAACAATGCGACCTTTTCGTAAGTCAAGGATTCTAGAGTTTTCATGGCGGCTTTATTTGTGTCAGTAGTGTAATTTGACTGTTTGGTTAGATCAATTAGTCCGAGCCGTGGCTTGTTTTCACTTTGTAACTGACTAAGCATGTCTACAGCATCGTAGCGCATAGAGTCTATTGTCGTATAACTCTGTTCGCCGTCCATTATTACTTCTACGTAGCCGTCGGGGTTGAGGGATATTTTGTTTGCCATTTGTAACCAATGATATCACAAACTATGACTGTTTTGGTGGAGCTAGATTTTCAGATTGTCTAACTACAGACGATGAATCCAGGGGCAATGATGCGTAAAATGTAGAGCCCTGCCCAGCAACACTTTTAACCCAGATTTTTCCACCAAGACCTTCTACAATTCGCTTAGATATATTTAGCCCTAGCCCTAGTCCTGGGAATGTTCCAGTTACTTCAGAGGATCGGAAGAATTTTTCGAATACATGCTTCTGATCTTCTTCTGATATGCCGACACCGAAATCTTGAATTTCAAGTATGATTTGGCCGTCCTGGAATTTAGTTCTTATGTCGATATGATCAGCATCAGGCGAATATTTACCGGCGTTACGGATCAGGTTGTTTACTACCTGACCTAGCCTGTCGGGGTCGCTATTTATTGTCTGGCCTGTTGATCCGCTAAGATTAAGTTTATGCTTGAAGCTGAAAGTTGCTTCGCTTACCTCTTCGCTCAAGAAAGAATCAAAATCAAAATTACGGATATTGAAGCTGATGTCGGCCTTGCCCGTACTGGCGGATCTTAGGTCGTTAAGTAGCATATTGATCTTGACGGTTTGATGTTCTAGCCTGTGCACTTGCTTTGTAATTGCTGCTTCATCATCTCGTTTTTTGGTTATTAGAAATTCTAGATATTCAGAGAACATTTTTACGTTATTAACTGGTCCGTTAAGCTCATGCGCAGCAACAGCTAAAAATGATGCTTTTTCTTTATTAAGTTTTTCAAGTTCATTTTTTCTAAACTCGGCATCTGCTAGTACTATTTTTTGATCAAAGAAATCTTTTACGGTTTGCGCTAGATTGCCGAACTCGGTGTTGGTTTTGCGTAATTTTTCTAAGGTGATCGGATCTTTATTGGCAATGGCTGATGATATTTGCTTGATTGGTCTCAGCACGAACCAATATATAGACAGGATTATCAGTGCCGCCAGCAATACAAATATGCCTCCAAGTAATTGCATCTGTTGCTGATACTGTGTCTTGAGCTCATTAACTAGGGCCACTTGAGATGATGAACTCAGCGATGCGACTTTAGATCCGTCCCAGTCAGTCAACGGCGTGGCAAAGGCTACAGTGTCGCCACTAATTTTGTTGGCCACTGCAAAGTTTGCGTCTTTTAGTGTTGTAGTGGATTGAGAAAACGCAGAAATTTTATTGACGTAGTCTTTTTGCAATAAACGCCCTATTATCCAGTAGCCCTTGGGTTCGGTGTTGTGTTCGGGGTCGGAGCTAGGAACTATGGTTTTAGCTCGCACCTCTAATACTCCTAAGTTGGTGTCTTCATAAAAGTGCAATTCTTTATTGGCCTTTAGCTGTTTGAAAAAATCAGCAGGCAATTTATTGGTCTTCAAATTTTGGGCAGTATTTACACTTCTTGCACTAACCAGGCTGCCGTCTGGCCTATAAACTGCGTAGGTATCTACTCCAAAAGTATCCAAGCCGGTGTCGAGGTTCTGTTGGGCAAAAACTGGGTCAGCCGTTTGGATATACTTAACCATGTCATCCCAAAACGAGTAATCATCAGAAAGCTGTTTGAGCGAAGCCCCTTCTAGAGTGACGATATTATCGAAATATTTTTGCCTCTGCTTGAGCTCACTAGTTAATAATTTTTGTGATCTTTGGTATTCGAAATTTCGCTGAATTAATAAAAAACCAGAGCCAGCCAAAAAGAAGGCTAGCAGCAAAAAAAAGAATCTCAACTGCAGTTTCATCTTGCTTATGTTTATACTCTAAAAACGGCAATATCACAAGTGTTATAGTACTTGTTTTGCTAGCAATATTTTACTTAGAGTGGTTTTCTTTGGATGGCTTACGACGAGTTTGGTCTGGGAGCCTATTGTGGTTACCGAGATATCTAGCTTTGATTAATGCTTTTTGCAAAGTGTTTAATACTTCTTGCGCCTGGTCGAAGCTCATGCCTACTTTTGCTACTGTTGAAGCCTGGGTTGGGTTTTGCATCTGAGTGAAATTCATTGTTACACCGGCATTGTTCGTTACAACTTCGATACCATCGCTATACATGGTGCGGTTATCGTTGGCGAGCAACATCACCATTGTTTTAGGGGTGTTATTGTCGTTGTCTAGTTTTATTTGATCGGGTAAATCAGTGTCATAATCAGCTAGTTCCCACAGCTGAACCGCCTCGCGGTCTTTAACATTGAAATGGCTTATAAGTAGAAGTAGTATCTCTTCATCAGGTCGCTCTTTGCCGGCTTCGATATCAGACAATACCTTTTCGTCAATCTCTACTGCTCCCGATACTTCGGCTAAGCTTTGATGTGATTGCTCGCGGACATACTTGAGATGACTGCCAAGGCTTAGGTATGGGGCTTTTTCTTTGCTCATTTACTTATATTCTATAGCCGTGATGATTAGCGTGCAAGCTTAAGCAAAGCTTTTTTTGTTTGCTATATAATGTAGGCAATGAACATTCAAAAATCCGTCAGCTTAAGCACCTACTCAACCATGGGATTGGGCGGCGATGCTGATTACTTAGTTTCTGTGGGCTCGCGGATGGAACTGCTTGAAGCTCTTAGTTGGGCCCAAAAAAATAAGCAGCCCGTAATAATGATCGGTGGCGGCAGCAACATAATTTGGGGCGATGAGGGTTTTCGCGGATTAGTCATAGTTAACGATATTCATAGATATGAAATTTTCAAAGAAGATGATGAAAACACCTACATAACTATTGGTGCGGGCGAAAACTGGGACAAAGTAGTAGAACGAACTACCAACGCTGGCCTGAGCGGTATTGAAGCACTGAGTCTTATACCTGGAACTACCGGAGCTACCCTGGTGCAAAATGTCGGTGCCTATGGACAAGAGATTTCTCAGACTCTGGTTGTAGCTGAAGTTTTTGACACTCAAGCCAAAGATTTTATCATTTTAGGTAATACAGACTGCGGCTTCGGTTATCGTACCAGTAGGTTTAAAACGGTGGATAAAGACAGGTTTTATATAACAGCCATTACTTTGCATCTAACTAGCAAGCCTATGGAACCGCCTTTTTACGAATCACTGCAAAAATACTTACAAGACAACAACATTAAAGACTATAGTCCAGCATCAATTAGAAAAGCTGTGATGGCAATTAGGAGTAGCAAGCTGCCTGATCCTAAGATCGTAAAAAATTGTGGATCGTTTTTTGCTAATCCGGTTATTTTTGAAGAGCATTTTATAGAAATCAAAAATAAATACCCAGATATCCCAAACTGGCCGATTGGTAATAATAAGATAAAAATTCCCGCTGCCTGGCTTATTCAAACTGCCGGTTTCAAAGATTTTCATGACGAATCAACTGGCATGGCCACCTGGAAAAACCAATCACTCGTAATGGTCAATGAGCATGCTCATTCAACTGCTGATTTATTGAAGTTTAAATCCAAAATAGTAGATACCATTAAAGATAAATTTGGCATCACACTAGAACAAGAGCCGGAAATATTAGTATCTCCATAGTACATATTTGACATTATTGGTAATAAAACCTATTATTATCCTTAAATGAGGCCAAATTCACACGAGAATCCTTTTCCAAACGAAGAGATTAACCCTTTAGTGCAAGCAATCCATCAATTAGATGTGACCGAAGAAGTGTTTTTTAAAGCAGCGACCAATTGGGTCCGCACCCCTTCACCTAAAAAATTAGATGTTTTCAATACTTCTCTAGAAGCGAACGGTAACGCTTTTTATGATGCCGTGTCAGAAATCACAATTTCTGAAGACAGTGAGCCCGAAGAAAAATCTTTACAAATTGCCACTCTGTTTATCGATTCCGATAAAAAACGAGTTGAACATTTTCGGAAAATTGCCCCCAAAGGACAGTTCGCGAGAATGCCAGAAACACGTGGCACAATCTCTAAGACAATCCTTACCAAGTTTGAAGTACATGATGATTTAGACACAATCTGTTTCGAGATAGTAAATAATTACGCCACTCACCTGAACTCGGATACCAAAAGACTGCAGGAATCTATGGAATCTGGCAAACGATTGAAAGCCATGGAGTATTTAGAAAAAGCTAAAGAAAACACCTCTCATATTGGCAAAATCTCTCTTGGTGTAGCAATTGGCAGCATCATTGCCAGTCGAGTTATCAAAAAATTAGATCAATAGCTATTTGTCGCTCGGAAGTGGGAACTGCAAAGAGAATTTTTTAACTTGCTCTCTTAATTGCTCGAGTTTTTTAGGATTGTCTCTGTTGTCTATCGCTTGCTTCATCCACTCTGCAAGCTGAGCCATATCTTTTTCTAAGAGGCCTCGACTAGTTATGGCTGGTGTACCGAGCCTAATACCACTTGGCCTAAATGGTGGGTTTGGGTCATCGGGAACAGCATTTTTGTTGAGCGTTAAGCCGATTGCGTCGAGCGCTGTTTCGGCTACGTTGCCGTCTATGCCAAAGCTTTCGTAAACATTGGCCAGTATCAGGTGATTGCTGGTGCCGCCCGTCACCAAATTGAATCCTCGCTTATTGAGTTCTTCGGCCAGAACTCGGGCGTTATCTATTATCTGCTGGGCATATATTTTGAAGCTAGGCTCCAGAGCTTCACCGAATGCAACTGCTTTTGCGGCTACGCTATTCATGTGCGGGCCGCCTTGCATCCCCGGGAAAACTGCTCTATCGATTAATGTTGGTATGTTTTCGATAGTTTTTTCTGGTGCCCTGAGTGGATTGCCGACTTTGCCCATAGACAAAATTACGCCCCCTCTTGGGCCACGTAGGCTTTTGTGTGTAGTGGTGGTAATGACATGAAAACCGTAATCAAAAGGATTTTTAGAAACTCCGCCAGCTACCAAGCCAGCAATATGTGCCAAATCTGCCATAAGTAGTGCATCTACTTCGTCGGCAATTTCCTTGAATTTGGCATAGTCCAGTTCTCTCGGATAGGCGCTAAAGCCGGCGAGAATAATTTTAGGTTTGTGTTTGCGCGCAAGCTCGGCTAATTCTTCGTAATCAATTTCGCCGGTACTTATGTCTTTCATCTTGTAACGTACAAAATTATAAAGTTTGGCCGATCGCGTCACTGGAGCGCCATGAGTTAAGTGTCCCCCGTGTCCAAGATCCATAGCCAGCACTGTGTCCCCCACGTCTAGCCAGGCGCTGTAAACTGCCTCATTGGCAGGAGCTCCACTATGTGGCTGCACATTGGCATGGTCGGCCTTGAAAAGCTTCTTGGCTCTATCTATTGCTAATTGCTCGAGTATGTCGGTGTTTTCTTGACCACCATAATATCTTTTGCCAGGGTAGCCCTCAGAATATTTATTTGTGAATACACTGCCAACGGCTTCAAGTACCTGACGAGATACATAATTTTCAGACGGGATAAGCTCGAGGCCTTCACGCTGTCTCTGCTCTTCTTGTTTAATTAGTTTTGCTACTACTTTATCTTTCATTTCAATCAATTCTCCCTAAGTTATTGTTGGTTTTTATTTAGTAGTAGCTAGATCATAATTATATTGTAACATCTGTTATTGCCTCATAAATCAATATTGTATTTAAAATATCATATATGGTATTATCGCTTAGCAAATGCCCCAATCTAACGACAAAATAGGCCAATTAATCTCTCAGATACGCAACGAGAGAGGGTTAACTCAAGCTGAATTTGCCAAAAAACTAGGCACCAGTCAATCAGCAGTTAATCGAATGGAACATGGCCGCCAAAATTTTAGCCTCGAAACTCTAGGCAGAATTAGCGACGTACTCAACAAGCAACTTATTTCAGTCAGCTCAGGTGCCACCAACCTAAGAATCGAAGGTGGCCATGAACTCAAAGGTGAAATTACTCTCAAAACTAGTAAAAATGCAGCTGTCGGTTTGCTGTGCGCAAGTCTACTTAACCACGGTGTTACTAGGTTCAAAGAGTTTCCTAGAATCGAAGAGGTCTATCGCATAATTGAAGTTCTTGAAAGTATGGGAGTGAGTGTCAAATGGTTACCGGGTAACGACATTGAGATTCGACGACCGGCAAAACTCAAACTAGACAGTATCAACAGCAAGTCGGCTCGTAAAACTCGTAGTGTGCTGATGATGATTGGCCCACTAGTTCATGAATTTGGTGATTTTAAAATACCTTATGCCGGTGGCTGTAAGCTTGGCGAGCGAACCGTTGAGCCGCATTTATATGCGCTAGAAAGATTCGGTGTAAATATCGTTGCCCACACCGGATATTATCAAATATCTGTTCGGCGCAAAGCTCCGGAGCGGGTTGTACTATACGAGCCCGGAGATACAGTTACCGAAAACGCCCTTTTTGCAGCCGCCCGCATGGACAGCACAACAATCATAGAATTTGCTAGCGCCAATTACTCAGTTCAAGAAGTCTGCCTTTTCTTGCAAAAACTTGGCGTAAAAGTAGACGGCATAGGATCAACTACAATGACCGTAAAAGGTGTTCCTCGTATCAAGAAAAACGTCGTTTACGCCCCAAGCGAAGATCCAATCGAAGCAATGTTTTTGACAGCTGCCGCAGCAACCACTAATTCATCAATCACTATCAAACGCGTACCTATCGAGTTTATGACAGTTGAACTTCTGAAATTAGAGAAGATGGGTCTGCGAATCGACCAAAGCCCAAGGTATAAAGCCGATAACGGTTTCACCGATTTGGTTGACCTTAAGGTTTATAAACACAATGGCCAACTCAATGCTCTTCATGACAAACTACATTCATTACCATTTCCCGGGCTAAACGCCGACAACTTGCCATATTTTGTGCCTATCTGTAGCGTAGCCAAGGGTCGCACACTAATCCATGACTGGATGTATGAAAATCGAGCTATTTACTACACCGAGATGGCAAAAATTGGAACTCAGATAGAACTAGCCGATCCGCACAGGGTTTACATTAACGGTCCGTCTAAATTTAATGCCAACGACATCACCTGTCCACCAGCTTTAAGACCCGCCAGTCTACTCTTAATTGGAATGATGGCCGCCAAAGGTACCAGCATGCTTAGGAATGTCTACACCATCAATCGTGGTTACGAAGATTTAGCTGAACGACTCAACAGTCTAGGTGCAAAAATCACGGTTCTTCACGAAATATAAGGTTTAATTAAACAGATATTTATGATATAATCACCTCTGTTCGCGGGTGTCGTATAACGGCTATTATCCCAGTTTTCCAAACTGGTGACGGGGGTTCGATTCCCCCCACCCGCACCATAATTGGTTTGCCCTGGTAGCTCAGCTGGATAGAGCAGAGGACTTCTAAGCCTAAGGTCGCAGGTTCGAATCCTGCCCGGGGCACCAATAATAGTCACGGAAATACACGTGGCGGACTTAGCTCAGTTGGTTAGAGCGCCGGGTTGTGGTTCCGGAGGTCGGGGGTTCGATTCCCCTAGTTCGCCCCATATTATCGAACATCAGAACGTACCATGATATTGGTATAATAGAAATAAAGAATAACCAAAAAGGGAAAAATGCTTAAAGTAACTAAATTTTTAGGTGATTATAAATTATTTGGCGCAGCTCTGACCGCCGTAGTAGTAGCGCTTGGTTTAGTGCTTTTAGGTCAGAAGACGGCTGCTAATTGGGTGCTGGGGGCGGTGGCACTTATAGAAGTCATTCCACTACTTAAAGACATGTGGGAAAGCTTGCGTTCCGGTACCTACGGCATCGATTTGCTAGCGGCCACAGCAATCATCGCCTCGGTTGTACTTGGACAATATTGGGCGGCCATAGTTATTGTACTGATGCTCACAGGTGGTGAAGCGCTAGAAGACTACGCTGAACATAGAGCTAAATCAGAACTCAATGCCTTGCTTAAGAATGCACCGCAAAGAGCTCGAGTGATCAGAAAAGGCAAAACGTTAGAAATTAAAGTTAGTGAAATTCATATCAATGACAAAATAGTTATTGATGCTGGCGACCTAGTGCCAGTCGACGCAATTATTATCGAAGGATCAGCAAGTTTTGATGAATCTTCACTTACCGGCGAAAGCCTGCCGCAGTCTAAAGACGTCAAAAGCAAACTGCTTAGTGGCTCGATCAATCTCGACGGCTCAGTTGTTGCCAAAGCTTTGGCGACCGCCGAAAACAGCCAATACCAGCAAATTGTTAAGCTCGTGCAAAGTGCCTATGCAGCCCAAGCACCTTTTGTAAGGTTAGCTGATCGCTACAGCATCCCTTTTACTTTTGGAGCATTCACTCTAGCTCTTGGAGTTTGGTTCTACACCGGTAGTGCCATTAGATTCCTAGAAGTCATAGTTGTAGCAACTCCCTGTCCGCTAATTCTTGCAGCACCTATTGCACTCATGAGTGGCATGGCTCTGTCTAGTAGGTACGGTATCATCGTCAAAACTGGATCAGCTTTAGAAAAATTAGCCGAGGCTAAAACCATTGCCTTTGATAAGACAGGTACTCTTACTAGTGGTGTTTTGGTTGTAGATACAGTGAAAACTTTTGGATCACATGCAGCTGACGAAGTACTTGCTTTGGCTGCCAGTCTAGAACAAAACTCTAACCACATCCTGGCTCACGCTATAGTCAATGAAGCTAAATCCAAAAAACTAAAACTAATAAAAGCTAAAAACATCAAGGAAATTTCCGGACTAGGTGTAAATGCAACAATCAAAGGCAAGAACATAATAGTTGGCCGCTACAATTTGATGGAACAAGAAGGAATGCAGCAACCTAAAGGATTTAAGCCTTCTGACGTTAAACAAACTGCTGCTTTCGTAGCTCTCGATGGAGAAATAATTGGACTAATCACCGTCAACGACGAACTCAGAACCGAAAGTAAAAGCACAGTTGCCAGACTCAAAGAATTAGGCATCAAAAAAATCTTGATGGTAACTGGCGATAACCAAAGCGTTGCCAACAAAATCGCTAACCAACTAGGAATTACAGACGTTCACGCCAATACTTTACCGGCTGATAAATTGAGAATTATTGAAGGCATCAAAGATCGTCCCGTAGCTTTTGCCGGTGACGGAGTCAACGACGCTCCGGTACTAACTGCAGCCGATGTAGGTATCGCCTTAGGCGCCAAGGGCTCACCAGCTGCCAGTGAATCTGCAGATATGGTAATCATGCTAGATGACGTCAATCGAGTAGCAGTGGCGGTTAGAATTGCTCAAAGGACCTTTGCTATTGCCAAGCAGAGTATCTTTATCGGAATTGGTCTTAGCGTAGGACTGATGCTAATTTTTGCGACCGGCAAATTTACAGCCCTAACTGGAGCAGTTATTCAAGAAGTAGTCGATGTAGTAGTTATTTTCAACGCACTAAGAGCGCACATCATAAAAGTTAACTAATCATTGTCAAAGCTGCGGCAACATATATCGGTACCAGCAAATTATCTAGTCCTTTGTAGCCAAAATTTTCAATGATCGCTGCAATGACAGCTATAGGCAATATGTACAAAACAGATTGTCCCTGCCCGTTCATAACCCAGTAAGACAAGAGTATTACGTATGACACCAGTACGAATGTTGCAGTGCCCGCTAAGCTCTTTTGCAGGCCAAGCACCTTGTATCTATTAGTTTTGCCATAAGAAACCCCCACGATAGCTGCCAAGCCGTCTGCGAGTGCCATTATAAGCAATGAGGTGGTGAAGATATGCGCGTCGTGAACCCAAAAAGCCATAGATCCAACCGCCAGAGCAAACCATAATTCGCCGTTCGTTGGGCGCTGCACGCTATGGATTGCCTTAAAAA
>Ga0194038_1000299_pt1 | contig 21603 bp, 16 predicted proteins | sample JunL226m_MetaG_FD_148630 | JGI IMG/M metagenome (GOLD analysis project Ga0194038, IMG submission 148630) | Anoxic zone freshwater microbial communities from boreal shield lake in IISD Experimental Lakes Area, Ontario, Canada - Jun2016-L227-6m | ecosystem: Environmental > Aquatic > Freshwater >... | reverse complement strand
ATCCAGAAGTTCATTGCTTTTTAAATCGACAATCCGGCCGGCGATTTCTTTGATGTATCCGCCTTGATAGCAGTCATCTGGAAACCGAATGGATTCGCCCAGAAGTTCCTGATAACGGAGAAAGACAGATCTGCCCAAGGTGTTGATTTGTCTTCCTGAATCATTGATGTAGTATTCCCTCTGAACATCGTACCCGCAAAAAGACAGGATATTGGCGACACTGTCGCCGACTGCAGCCCCTCGGCCATGACCTACATGAAGAGGGCCGGTAGGGTTGGAGCTGACAAATTCAATCTGAATTTTTTTCCCTTTGCCCACATTTACCGCGCCGTATCGGATTCCCTGTTCATGAACCTTCTTTAAAAAACCGATCCATGATTCGGGGAGAAGATAGAAATTGATAAAACCAGGCCCTGCGATATCCATGCGGTCAATTAACCGGTCGGTATCCCGGATATATTTTACGATGGCCTCTGCAATCTTGCGGGGTGACATTTTTTGAATAGAGGCCGAAGTCATTGCGATATTGGAAGAATAGTCCCCTTGGGATAGTATTTTGGGAACTTCAATCACTATTTCCGGAAAAGCAGGTGAGGGAATTGCGCCGTTTTCATGCGCCAATATCAACGCCTGCAAAATGAGATGTTCGAGTAGCTGTTTCATTATAAATTAATATATCCAGTTGGAAAAATTATCAACATGGCAGATGACAGAAAAAATAACCATCTGTCGTCTTTCCTCTGTTTTTATATTTTGGTCTATGGCTCAAAAGTATCTCCACCGCAAATTCATAGAAGATTTTCCTGATCAAGTCAAGAAACTTGACTGCCCGACTTATACCCCGCCGAATACATACTTGCTGATAAGCTCCTCAAAATCAATGGCGGATTCGGTTTCAGTAATCTGGTCTCCGGGTTTCAGCACCAGTTCCGATCCACCTGGAGTCAGTTTGATATAGCGATCTCCGATCAGGCCGGAAGTTTTTACCGACGCGATGACATCGTCCGTCAGCACGATATTTTTCTGAATTTTCAGCCTGACCATGGCCATCTGGCGAGCTTGATCAAACCGGATAGCATCAACCTGACCCACCTGAACTCCAGCGATTTCAACCTGAGATCCGGTCTTTAGCCCAGCCGCTGATTTAAACCGGACATCCAGTGGATAGAAATTATCGCCGATCCATTGCATTTTTCCAAGCTGAATGGTCAAATAACCCACACAGATAATTCCGATCAGCATAAATACTCCAACGGCCATTTCGATGGATGTCTTTTGCATCTTTCCTCCAAATCGGCTGTGGGCGACCGGCCGGTCGCCCCTACGCCTATGTATGTGATGTGGCGTAAAATGGTTTTGAACTGGACTCGGCGGTTTCCAGCAACGTTTCCAGGCTGCTATCCTGAGTGGCCTGGGCAAAGCCCACGCTGATGGAAAAACAAAAATCAGGATTGTGTTTAAAACCCGCAATGTCTTTGCCTTGAATCTCACTGGCCAGGCTCTCGCAGAATGCACGCGCCTGGGATATATCGGCATTGGAAATCAAAAGAACGATTTTGTTCAGTCCGAATCGTGAGCAGGAATCGGTAATAGTAATTTTACTGCGAATTTTCAGGGCCAGATTCTCTATGACGGTATGGCCGGCAATATGCTCCGCGTGTTCACATAACTTGTCAATATTTTCAAACGTAAAAAGAACCAGTGAAAAGGTGATATGGTGATTCTGAAGGCGAACCATTTCCTGTAAAAAACACAACTCAACGCAAGGCTGATGGCCTTTTCCGGTGCGGGCGCCCGGCCTATCTTCATAACCATAAATGAAGTTTCGAATTTCAGGAACGGGTGTGCGTTGAATTTCATCCGGGCTTCCCTCGAACAGAATTATACCATCGCTCAGCATAGCGATTCGCTGAGAGATATTGAAAATATCCGGTATCTCATGACTGACCACAACGCCGGTAAATCCGAATTTTTTCTGATAGTCGGATATCATGCCGAGAACTGCGTTTTTGCGTATTGGGTCCAGGCCAGTTGTGGGTTCGTCAAATAGAATGATCTCCGGATCAGTCATCAGCGCCCTTGCCAGCGCAACCCTCTTTTTCATGCCACCGGAAAGTTGTGACGGATATTTATCCTCGATTCCCTGAATATCCAGATGGGCCATCTTTTCATCTGCGCGCCGTCGAATTTCCTTGTCCGACATGGATGTTGTCTCCTTCAGCGGCAGTGCAACATTTTCACACACAGTTAATGAATCAAACAGGGCGTTTCCCTGGAACATGTAGCTGAATTTTCTTTTCAGGGTTTTTCGTTCGGGTCGTTTCATTCCGGAAAGGGGCTGACCATTGAAAAGAATATGGCCGGAATCCGGTTCCAGAAGACCGATAATGTGCTTTAGCAGAACGCTTTTTCCGCCGCCGCTTTTTCCGATGATGGTGGTGATCTCCCCCTGATAAATGCTGAGAGTTATGCCATCCAGAACCTTGTTGGAACCAAATGTTTTATGAATATCGTTTAACTGGATCAGCGGTGTTTTCATGAATATCCCATGATCCCTATAACAAAATTGAGGTCAGCATATAGTCCGTAATCAGTACCAGAACACATGACAGAACCACAGCGGATGTTGTTGAAAGACTGACGCCTTTTGATCCAAAGCCTTCAATCTGCAAATGGGTGAAATATCCCTTGAAGCAGCATACGGTTACCACTACCAATGCAAACACGATGGACTTTGCGAAGCCGCCGGAAATGTCCTTCATTATCACGCTGGATTCGACACGAGAAAAATAAATGCCTGGGTTGATTCCCAGAAGGAGCGAGCCTGTAAGATATCCGCCAAAAATCCCGATGACATCAAACAAGGCGGTAAGCAGTGGAAAACTGATTAGTGCTGCGGCGATTCTGGGACTGACCAGAAACCTTACAGGATCAATATCCATGGTTTCCAGCGCGTCAATTTGCTCGGAAATGCGCATGATGCCGATTTCCGCCGCCATTGCGGAACCGGCTCTGCCAACGACCATGATTGCGGTAAGCACTGGCCCCATTTCGCGTATGAGCGAAAGGGCCACGGCAGCACCCAGCACCCCTTCAGAACCGAATTTAACCAGCGTATAATATCCCTGAAGACCCAGCACCATGCCGGTGAATGCTCCTGTAAGACAAATAACGAAAACAGATTTCATACCAATGAAATAAACCTGCTCTACGATTTTATAAACCTGTAGCGGAAAAGAAACGATATGAACCATTCCCCAGAAAAAAAACACAGTTATCTTCCCCAGTTCCTGGACAGGAGACAGAGTCATTCGGCCCAAGGCGGAAAGCGACAGTTTTACATTCGACAGAGTTGTCATGGATAAACCCTTTGCACAACTAACATTTTTTATTTTATGTATTTATATTACAGCGAATAATCATAATGTGTCAAGCCAATGCCATTGCCTTGATGAAGAATACCTTTGTTTGAAATCCTGAGAACACCAAAATATCGCTTGCTTTTTAAAATGGGTAACACTAAAACTTTATTATTATGAATTATGAATTATGAATTATGCCCGGATGGTTCATGACATTTTATTTTAGCCTACAGGAGTGTGATTATGTCAACAACACGAATTCGCTGTTATACACTGGGGATCATTATGCTGTTGATCCTGAATCCGATCCTGACCGTCGGAATATCTCTGGCCGCCTCTCCCCTTGAGGACTTGAAGATTCCAATTGAAACCGTATTGAGTCTTTTGAAAGATCCTGTATATAAAAATCCGGATCAGCGACAGCAACAGCGGGACAAGATTCTGGTTATTACCCGCAAGTTGTTTGATTTTACCGAAATGTCCAAACGGGCGCTTGCCCGCAACTGGAAATCGTTCAGTTCTCTGGAACAGCAGCAATTCGCAGATGTTTTTGCTGACCATCTCAGCAATTCATACATGGATAAAATCCAGGGTGAGTACAAGGATGAAACAATTATTTTTTTGAACCAGGAGACGGTTTCCGACGGGAAATCCTTGGTTAAAACCAAAATTCAGCGTCAAACCAAAGATATTCCAGTGGATTACAGTATGTATTCTATCGATAATCAGTGGCGGGTGTATGATGTAAACATCGAAGGTGTCAGTCTGATCAAGAATTATCGAACCCAGTTTGATCAGATACTGGCAAAGGAATCCCCTGCGCAGTTGATCGAACGGTTAAAGAAGAAAGTTGAAATTAAAATCGGAAATTAAAACCCGCGCAATAACCCTTGAACCCACCCACATGAGGTTTTTTTGAAAAAGACAGCGACTATCCTGATCTTATCCTGTATCTTATTCTTATTGCCAGGCTTTAATGCACATTCCGCCGATTCTTCGGCTGCTCAGACCAGTTCATCTGATGAATTGGATTATATGAACGATGCAGAGCCGCAAGTCATCGTTGCCGATCCACTTTTTAGACTGAACAGCGCCGTATTTGAATTCAACGACAAATTGTATTTCTGGGTATTGAAACCCATTGCCCAGGGGTATATGGCTGTTGTTCCCACGCCGGTTCGTCGAGGCGTTAAGAATTTTTTACACAATTTTGGATCTCCGGTCCGCACTGTCAACTGTTTTTTGCAGGGCAAGATGGAGGCTGCTGCATCCGAGATGTGCAGATTTGTTTACAACACGACTTTTGGCATATTGGGATTCCTGGATCCGGCAAAGGAATTCCCCCATCTGAACCCGCATGAAGAAGATTTCGGACAGACGCTGGGTCTCTTTGGCGTCGGCAATGGCATATACCTGGTTTTGCCCGTTATCGGACCATCAACGCTTCGGGATTCATTGGGCATGGTCGGAGACTATTTTATAACTCCCACTGCTTACATCGAAACGAATGCGCTGGCCTGGGCGCTAAAAGCTGAGGAAGCCGTCAATGATCTGTCGTTTCGAATCGGTGAATACGAGGACTTGAAGGATGCGGCCATTGAACCGTATTTGTCGTTCAAAGACGGCTATCTTCAATATCGATACAAGAAAATCAATCAGTAATGTTTTTTAATGATTTTATGTCCAGACGGCTTTCACATTAATATTATGCCAGAGATTCTGCATTCTGAAATCAAATCTTATATAAGCGATCTGAAAACTGCTTCCGGCAACAGGCCGCTTCCGCCTGTTCTTCTGATCTTCGGAGATGAACTTCTTTATAAATCCGCTCTTCAGACCCTGCTGGATGCGATTATTCTTCCGGAAAAACAGGCATTCAGTTATGAGCCTGTGGATGGCATTCCGGAAAACGTTTATCCGGTGGTTGAAACAATCAATACTTATTCGTTTTTTTCAGGGCAAAAAGTCGTTGGTTTTCTGGACACGCGAATATTTTACGCCAAAAAAAACGCCAATGATATCCTTGAAAAAGCCAGGGAAGCCCATAACGGAAAGGATTTCAAAACATCAGCCCGATATTTTTTCAGTTTGCTGTCGGTGATGGGCCTTTCTTTGGACGATGTTCGCGATAAAACATATATCGGACTGAATTTGGATATGGATGTTGTCGGCGATACGGCCTGGCTGGACAGTCTGGTGGATTATTGCGCAGAAAACCCCCCAAAGGAAACCTCTGCTGAAGACCCTTCCAAAATCCTGCAGCAGGCTGTTGAAAAGGGGTTCCCCAAGGGTAATCATCTGATACTGACTTCTGATATGGTGGACAAGCGAAAAAGTCTATACAAGGTGATTGTGGAAAAAGGCCTTGCTGTTGACTGCTCCGTGCCAAAAGGTGAAAATTGGGCGGATCGGCAGGCGCAGGGAGCCATACTCGCCGAGCAGATGAAAACTGTTTTGACACCTTATGGCAAAACCATGGATAAGGCGGCGTTTCAAAAGCTTGTGGATGTTACTGGATTTGATTTACGGATGTTTGCAGGGAATCTTGAAAAACTGGTGCAGTATGTGGGAGACCGGAAAACCATAGCTGTTGAAGATATCGAATCTGCGCTTCCCCGCACCCGGCTTGACCCGATATTTGAACTGACCAATGCAGTAACCGACCGGAATTACGATTCAGCATCGTTTTTTCTGAAATCGCTGCTCTCAAGAGGATTTTTCCCGCTTCAGATCATTGCCGCCATAATCAATCAGACAAGAAAAATACTCGTTGTAAAAGATTTCCTGGATAGTCCGGCAGGCAAGTTCTGGCGGTCCGGATTTACTTTTGATCAATTTAAAAAACAATTCGCACAGACCATTCTGCCTGCGCTTCAGGCCCATGACGCGATTCTGGTTAACAGACTCGGCGAATGGGAAACCCGGCTGCATTCAAAATCAGAATCCGATAAACCACCGCCGGATAAAAAAAAGAAGAAAACAGCTCCGGCAGAGAAAAAAACAGCTCAGCCCGCAACCGATATGCTGCTGGTAAAACAGGCCGTCAGCCCTTATCCGCTCTACCTGTCGATGCAAAAATCCGATTCTTTTTCCAGGACAGACCTGATTAATGCCATCATCAGCCTGGACCAGGCGAATCTAAGCCTGAAGTCCAGCAGTCTGAATCCGGAGCTGATTCTTGAGAGAATGATTCTGAAAATCTGCGGATTGCCCAAAGGCAAGGGGCATATAGACGCTACCAAATCTTTGCCGTGAATAAGAGCATTCCTGCCATCAACCAGCTTACTTTACCCGTCAACCCGGATTTTTGACGCCAGATGGTTTATGATGCTGGCCTGGTATCCAGCGCCGAAGCCATTGTCGATATTGACAACGGAGACCCCGGAGGCGCAACTGTTGAGCATGCTGAGAAGCGCAGCAATGCCGCCAAAGCTTGCACCGTAGCCAATGCTGGTGGGAACTCCGATGACCGGACAGGAGACCATGCCGCCGACCACGCTTGCCAGGGCGCCTTCCATTCCGGCCACAACCACGGCAACATTGGCCTGAGACAGATCCTCCCAGACAGCCAGCAGCCGGTGGATACCCGCAACGCCCACATCATACAAGCGGCTGACCTGATTTCCAAGCGTTTCGGCAGTGACTGCGGCTTCTTCGGCTACCGGCATATCGGAGGTACCGGCGGAAACGACGACAATCCGGCCTGTTTTTTCAACGGGATCAGGATTGATCACAACGATTCTGGCCATCTCGTGGTAGGTGCATGGAAGCGAAATGGCCTGAATGGCCTCATATACAGGAAGTCCTGCGCGAGTCGCCAGTATGTTACGATGATGCTCGGCAAGCTTCTGAACAATTCCCTGAATTTGCGTCAGGGTTTTTCCTTCACAGTAAATTACTTCCGGCGCTCCGTTTCGAATACACCGGTGATGATCGATGCGAGCGAATCCGATATTCTCAAACGGCAGCCGTTTGAGAATATCCATGGCCGCATCAGCGCCAATCAGGCCAGTTTGGATTTTTTCAATCAATGATTTTAAATAAGTCTCGTCCATACTGAATATCCCAAATTTGTTGATATTACCCGCAACGTTAGCGATGAAAGGATGCCGAGTCAACAAAATATCTCATCATCCTCGGTAATTCATAAATGGTTAGACATATCCGATTCATCTTTTCTTGAAAGCGCCATGTTTCGGTAAGCATCTATAAGTGAGGTTCCATACCCGGTGAAACACTTCAGACGATCATATTCCAAAATTGACTTTTTAATTTTCAAGGCGACTTCACGCGCAGCATGCTCAATTTCTTCGTCTGTTGGAAAGAAGCTATTCTGTTGCATCTCATTCTGCTTGGCGCCAGACGTTGTGGGAGTTTCAACATTTGCGACTGCAAGGCTCTCTTTTTTCTTGTCCATCCATTCAACATAAGCGTTTAGCACTGGGTCTAAATGATGTTCGTGCAAGGGAAAATTTGCTTTAGTCAAATTTTTCATATCTTCAACAAATGTTTGTATCATCCTGGCGTATCCCCAGCATTGAATCTGGGCGCCTGGCGAACAGCGTCTGGAAGCTAGTTCGATCAGGTAATTAATATGGGCTAGAAATCTCGGATCGGCATCATCCCAAGTGTCCATGAAAATTGTGTCAAAATTTTCATTGGTTTCGAGCAGGTATTTTTCAATGTCTCCCTCGATTATCGAAACGCGTTTTGTTTGCAATAGATTGTCGGGAGGCCAGACGGGTGAAACCAGTCGAATAACTTCAGAATCATGCTCAATTATAGTTATTGAATCAACCGGCAGATTTAGCGCATGTATAAATTGAGGATAGATTGCTAATCCCAGACCACCGACAAGAACACGACCTCGCGCCAGTTTTGCTGCGGCAAACATCGTACAACGTTCTTCGCCGGAATCGGTCATCCATGATTTCGGTGGAAACATGAAAGACATGGCTGCTTCGTCATTTTCCAGAATTTTCCCATCCTGGTTGGCAACCTGATAGAACCTCCCCATGTCTGAAGGCTTCAGAACCGCTGTAATTTTACGTTCCGATGCGTATTCATGGGATTTCCCAAAAATATATCCCCGACTGGCGAATTTAGTGTCAATCCAGACTTTTCCCTTTTTTAAAGACTTTTCTGGAAGACAGAGTTGAATTTCCAGCGCCTGGGAGTCGAAAACATCATCTCGCCAATTGGGATCAAAATAAATATTTGTAGTTGAATTCATCACATCATCCTGGGAAGTGCAATGGTTAGCCACATCCTTAGTTTTTGGAATTTTCTTTGCAACTGAAGACACCATAATTTCCTCCATTTTATTTTACGGATCATTGTAGCATTTTTTACTTTCATTGGAAAGAGTTAGCGGCGAATGGGAAACCCGGTTGCATTCCATCTCATCCACGGTATTTCATCTGTTCGTGAAAATCCGGATATGAAGGATGCCTGGTTCACAATTCTTTTTTCATTGCTTGATTCAACAGATTAAACTGCACTTCCAGTTCAGAGATATGTTTCCCGGCAGCGTTCAAATCTCCGGCTTTGGCCGCTTTCTCCATCTCGAAAGCCACCTCCCGCAGGCGATCTCCTCCTATATTAGCAGAAGCGCCCCTGATGGTGTGGGCCTGGTGTTCGGCGCCTGTTATATCTCCGGTTTCCAGATATCCCTTCATCGTTGAGATCCGCTCCGGTATGTCTTTCAGAAACCTTTCAACCAACATTCGCGCCAGATCTTCGTCATTCATCAACCGAGCCATCAAGCTCGCCCGATCGAAAATCAATGATGAGTGATGAGTAGAGATGAATGATGAGTGGGAATCATCTGTTGCGGGTTCTTCCTTATTCTTTATTCCGCATTCATCATTCACCATTTTATGTTCATCCTTCGGCAGCCATTTATCCAGCACTTCCGCCAGCGCCTGAGGCGATATCGGTTTGGTAACATAGTCATTCATGCCAGCCTCAATGCAGCGATCCCGGTCGCCCTGCATGGCGTGGGCCGTCATGGCGATAATAGGAATTACGAATGATGAATTACGAATTACGAATGATGAGGAAGAATCGTCTGTTTGCGCTTTATTCGTAATTCCTGATTCGTAATTCCTGATTATTTTTGTGGTCTCGAATCCGTCCATCACGGGCATCTGTACATCCATAAGCACCAGATCGTAGGGCAGGGTTTCCAAAGCATTGAGCGCTTCAGCGCCGTTAGCTACCGCATCCGCTCGCAGACCTAATTTCCTCAGGATACCCAGCGCCACTTGCTGGTTGGTGATGTTGTCCTCGACAAGTAGAATGCGTGCCTTACAACCGGCAAACAGGTTCAGTGTCTCACGGGCCGTGTGGCGTGTGGCGATTGGCCACGGCTTAGGCTCCGTTCCGTCCCGATTCGTCAGCGCCAGGGACAAAACGGCTTTGAACTCCTGGTGTCGTATCGGTTTGGTCATGTACGCTGCAAAGCCAATCTCCTCCAAACGTCTGGCATCGCCCCGCATCCCCATAGATGTCTGCATTACCATCCGGATATCATTCATGCGTTTGTCCGCATGAATGATTCCGCCCAGAGTCTCGCCATCCATACCTGGCATCTGCATATCAATCACGGCGATGCGGAAGGGGTCGTTCTCGTCAAGCGCCTCGTAAAGAATCTGGAGTGCACCTGGGCCATCCTGAGCAACGGACGGACGCATACCCCATGAGGCCAGACGTTTGGTCAGGATTTCGCAGTTGGTGGCGTTGTCGTCCACGATCAGCACACGTACGTTATGCAAGTCGACAGGCAATGTATTCTCCATATACGCATCCCCAGCCTGTTTGCCAAGCTGCGCCGTGAACCAGAACTCAGATCCCTTGCCCTCTTCACTGCTCACACCTGCCTCACCTCCCATCAGCTCCGCTAATTGTTTGGAGATGGCTAATCCCAGGCCGGTACCACCGTATTGCCGCGTTGTTGAGGTATCCACCTGGCTGAACTTGTCGAAGAGCAGACCAATCTTGTTCTTCGGAATGCCGATGCCACTGTCGCGTACCGAAAATCGCAGCAAAACGGTTTCCTGCTCTCCTGCCTCCTGCTCCCTGCCCCCTGCATCCTCTTCCAGCGAAACGCGGATAGCCACTTCGCCGGCAGGAGTGAACTTGACGGCGTTGCCCGCCAGATTGTTGAGAATCTGGCGAAGGCGTCCCGGATCGCCGCGCAGCATCGTCGGTACGTCCAGATCGGCGGAGCATAGCAGCTCCAGCCCTTTCTCTTGAGCACGCATAGCCAACGTGGAAGCAAAATCGTCCAGAAAGCTCGATAAATCAAAGTCCAGCGTCTCCAGGTCGAGCTTCTTTGCTTCAATCTTGGAGAAGTCGAGGATATCATTTATCAAACCAAGCAATGATTCGCCACTGCTGCGCACGAGTTCAGCGTAGCGCCGCTGCTCATCGTTTAACTCCGTATCCAGCAGCAGACCGGTCATGCCGATGACCCCATTCATCGGGGTTCGGATCTCATGGCTCATGTTGGCCAGAAACTCGCTCTTGGCGGCACTGGCCATCTCGGCCATCGCCGCCATGTGATTCGCGCGTGCTGTGGCTTCCTCGAGATAGATATTGACCTCTTGGAGTTCGGTGGTGCGCTCGGCGACTAATTGCTCCAGTTCTTCGCGCCGGCGGCGGATTCCGCTGCTCACAAAAGTGAGTGCGGCGGTGAGCGCCAGTCCCGTCAGGGCGACCAGCCAACCCAGCCGAGCCGGATACAGACTCATGAACTCCGGTCCTGCATGGGCGGTCACGCCAAAGACCTTGCCGAAGGCAAAGACGGTGCGAGTCATGGAGAGCAACGCGGTCGGGGGACTGTCGGGATTCCAGGAGATGGCGAGCAACTCGGATGCTGTGTCCTTGTGCAGAAGTGAGATTTGCATTAGCGCCGAGTTGTCCGGAACCACACTCCTCATCAGTGTTCCCATTTGCAGCACGGCCAGGGTGAAACCACGCAGTAGCCTCGGTTCCCCGCCGCCGAAGACAGGCCGGTAGATCAGCATACCTTTCTGACTGCCCGTACCCAGTATCAGGTTGATGGGGTCGGTGCCAGTGGCCAGCCCGGTGCATTTCGCCTCTTCAAGGGCGGCGCTGCGCAGCGGTTCCGAGCCAAGATCGTAGCCCAGGGCGTGTTCTTTGCCGGACAATGGCGCTATGCGGAAGACAGGATAATACACTGTGCGTCCAGAGGCTGGGACCCGATTCCCTTGCGCGTCCTTTTGCCAAATCTCAAATTCTGTCAAGCCGTTAGCGCGGGCTACCTCCTCGAAGCGGGGCTTATCCGCAGCAGGTACAGCCGGTATCCATTCCCAAGCCTGGACAGTCTGGTTCTTGGTCAGATAGCCAGTGAACTGCCGGAACTCCTCAGGAGTGACTTGCTCGCTGCTTTCGTAGAGGTTTGAGAAGCCTTCCAGTTTGATATCGCGGAGGTCGCGCAGTATTTCGGCAACCGCCCCTGTGCGGCCCGCCGCCAGTAGCGCAAAAGCTTTGTTGCGGCCGCTGATCTCGTATTCGTGGAGCATATAGGCTGCAAACATGGTCAGAACCAGTCCGATCGCGGCTGTCAGGGCCGGTTCGAGATGCCGCAGCCTGCGTCGCAAGGCTCTGGCGATCCGGGATCGTCTGGCCAGTAGCGCCGAACCTGTCAACAGAATCGCCGTCAGCGCCAGTGTCAGCAGCGCAGGCGGCAGCGCGGCGCGGGCAAGTATCCAGTTCCAGTCGCGGGCGTCGATGTCCATGCCCAGCACGGCGAGGACAGGTCCGGTCCCTTTGTAAGCCCCGGCGCATATAACGAGATCATCCGCTCGTTCGACATAAGTGGTCTTGGGATCTCGTTGCTTGCCGGCAGGATTTTCCCATTCGTAGTCCACCCAGCCGCTGCCTTTGGACTGAGCAACTTGCTGAATTTCCCTGCTAAAATACTTCCCCCCGGACCAATCTTTTTTGTCGAGCAGGTTCTGTCCTACCAGTTCCGGCTTGACCGGGTGAGCCAGTATGGTCATTTTTGGGTCGTAGGCGAACGCATAGAGATCACCCTTGCAGAACTCGCCCTGTGGATTGTTGATTTCTTTCAGGAATCGCTCCCTGCCGTTCTTCCGGTAGAAGTCAACGGCATTGCGCACCATCACCTGGGCGTTATCCGGGCTGGCGAGGTCTGATATCGCGGTCTGCGTGTCATTGATCGGGATCAATGCCGAAACCCAGGTTCCCCAGCGGTCGGTATAGGGTCCTTCGGTGGCTGCATTATCGGTGACGAAGACGCGGCGATAACCTTCCGGGGCTTCGTCATAGACCTGACCGGGCGGGGAATAGTCCTTTGATCCGGTCGGTTCGCTGTCCACGAAGAAGAAGATCGCGCCGTCGGTGTTGCGGCCCATGAGATAGATAAACCGGTATTGCGGGCTAGCCGAACGGACTGCGACCAACTGTTCCTTGAACCGAAGGTACGCGGGTTTCTCCAGGTCCTTCTCCGTACCGGTGAGCGCCTGGACGCGCTCGACATTCACCGCTTGCGCCACAATTTGCGCCCGCTGAAGCAGGTCGGCGCGCATATCGCGGTCGGCCTGCGCCACCGCCCACCAGGCAATCATCGCCCCGGCGGCAAAAATAGCCAGAAGCAGCACAGCCGTCATGTGCGGTTTTTTCATACCGTGAAATCGGGTTGTCTGTTGATCACTCATGTTAAAGCCTCTTTCTTGTTTTAGCACTCTTTATTTACGACAGATCAAACTCATTGAGCCTTATTAGCCAGAACTCGATTGATCGTGTCTCTAAGCCCTTTCAGTTGATAAGGCTTGCCCAGGAACGCATTGGGACGTTCCGGATGTTCGCCTGCCATAACATGAGACTCGTCGTGGCCGCTGGACAAGATCACCGGGATATCCGGCGAAAGCTTGCGAAGAGCAGTTAGTGTATCCCATCCGTCCATACGCGGCATCGTCAAGTCGGATAGAATGCAGCAGATATTATCCTGGTGCTGCCGGAATATCTCCAACGCTTCAATGCCATCTTTTGCTTCAAGCACCGTATATCCCAGGCGAGTGAGCATCATTTTTGCCATTTGGCGCACCTGTTCTTCATCTTCAATCAGCAGCACAGTGCCGCCCTCTTCTATCCTGGAGATTTTTTCTGCTTCGCCATTTTGTAATGCGTCAGGGATGGCGCGCAGGTCGGACCGACAAGGAAGTTTTTCAGTCGATACCGGTAAAAAGACCCGAAAGGTACTTCCCCGTCCCGGTTCACTCTCTACTGTGATTCCACCGCCATGCGCTTTTATAATTCCCATTACAACGGACAATCCCAGGCCACGGCCGGTAAACTTTGTGGTGAAAAACGGATCGAAGAGTTTTTCGATATCCTTTTTTGCGATTCCGCAACCGGTATCCGATACTTCCATGCAGGAGTATGCAATACCCTGCGGCTGCCAGTCAATGGGAAAGCGATTTAAGCTGGGAATATCCTTACGAGAAACCGTTTTGACGGTCAGGGCAATGCTGCCTCGATTGTCAGAAATGGACTCCCAGGCATTAGTGATCAGGTTGGTAAGAATCTGCTGTATCTGGCCTATGTCCGCATGGATGATCGGACCAGAAGATGGTAAATCGGCATTAAGGAGTATTCCATTCGGAGCTGAAACCTGAAGCAGTGTCAGGCTTTTAGAGCAGGCCTCGGACAGGTCTATGGGTTCATGACTGACTTGTGTTTGCCCCAGATAAGTCAACATCAGCCTGCTTACCTCCGCTGCTTTGTGAGCCGCCTCCATAGCTGAGACAAGGCTTTTGAGCGGATTTACACCCAGCGGCAGGTCATACATGGCCATTTCCAGATTTCCCATCACTGCCTGGAGCTGGTTATTGAAATGGTGGGCAATGGCCGCGGCCATGCGGCCCAGGCTTTCGGCCTTCTGAAGCTGCCGGTTCTGCGCCTCGAGTTGCGCCTTCTCCGCTTCAATCCTCTTGCGTTCTGTAATGTCATGAACTACGGTAAAGCGGTATTCTTTATCCTGAATATAAATATTTTCTGATGAAAGCAGCACATGCTTGATATCGCCATTCCTCGCTTTTATATCGGCTGCGGCATTTGTTATTTTTCCATTACTATCTGCTTTAAGATAGATGGCCGTTGCAGTTTCAATGGATAAAATACCTAATTCGTATGATGTTTTACCAATTACGGCGTCTTTATCAAATCCAAGTAAAGTGTGAAATGCTTCATTTACTTCAATATATTTGTGGTCATTCAAATCGTTTAAACCACAAGCGGAAGGATTGATATGAAATACTTTGGAAAATTTTTCTTCTGATAAACTGACTTTGGAGATGTCCTTGGTAACTCCAAAAATTACCGGTTCGCCGTCCCAAAATCCATGGGAAACTCTTGTTTCCACCGGAAGTTGAACACCGGATTTTGTAACAATCGGAACAGGACAGAATTCTGTCACGCCACTTAACATTTCGCCCACAATTCTGCCGGCTTCATCCCGGCGTTCGGGTGGATGAACCATTAAAATAGATTGTCCCAAAAGCTCTTCTGTCGTGTAGCCAAGACGATCAATAACTGTAGTATTGGTATGAATTATGTTCCCTTGATCATCAAGAACGAAAAGAAAATCATCGATTGTGTTAAAAAAAGTTTTATAATTTTGCCGGGTTTGTTTCAGCGCCTCTTCCAATCGTCTGTGTTTGGTGATGTCTCTGGCTATGCCATAAAAACCGGTGATCACGCCGGCTTCGTCCTTAAAAGGTACACCACTTGATGTATACCAATGCCATGAACCGTCGGTATGCTGTACGCGGTATTCGACACCTTCTTGTCGTTGTCCTGTCTCAATCACAGCCTGAAGGAACACCATGCACCCGGGAATATCATCCGGATGGACAAATGACTGGAAAGAGGTTCCAACCACTTCGTTTAATGGGTGCCCGAGGAGTACTGTCCATGCAGGGGAAACGAAAACGAACACGCCATCTGCGGTAAGTGTATATATAATGTCGTGGCTATTTTCGACCAACAGACGGTATTTTTCCCTGCTTTTTCTAAGATGCATTGTCAACTGATCCGCCATCCGCTGCGCCATGAACCGGGTGTTTAAAAGGGAAATGAGCAGCCCAAACAACAGCATGCTGATAATCGTCCCACCGAAAAAAACGCTATAGACGTGTCCGTACCCCAACTGTCCGTCTGCCCGGGTGAAGTGCAGGGACCAGAAATGGTCGTTGAAAACGCTATGAGTTTGCAGTGTCAATCGTGATGCCTTTACTGTTTCCACATCCCCCTTTGGCTGACTGTCGTAAAGCAATGAATCGACAGACAACTGCCCGGTATCGAAAATCTGCAAGCGAATCAGCCGTTCTAATTCTATATCCCATCCTTTCAAGATACCTTGCATGAGGTCATTCATCCGGTAAGGACTGTAAACCCATCCATATAGTGCAGCACGGCGATCTGCGACGGTCTCGGTTGACATCCCCTTTCGGTACACCGGGACATACATCAATGTTCCCGCCTGAACCTCCTGATCGGTCTCCTGTACAAGAATCACCTTTCCGGAGAGGGCCGCCACATTCAAATCCATCGCCCGTTCCATTGCCATCCTGCGAACGGGTTCGGAGAACATGTCGTAGCCGAAAGCTCTAAGATTTCGTTCTGAAAACGGTTCGAGATAGATTATTGAGGTATATATCTCCCGGTCGCCTTCCGGCTTCACATTGTAGTCAGGGAAACCCTGGCTGCGGATTTCCTGTATGTGCTGTTCAAGCTGCTCGCGGGGGATCATCAGTGAGAAGCCAATGCCCTGTACGCCGGGAAGGCGCTGCTCAAGCTTTTGTTGCATGGTGAAGTTATGCCATTCCTCTCGCGTAACCTTATTCGAAGCATCAAAAAATGCGGTGGCGCTTGTCAGTATCTGAGCATAGGCATCCATCCGTGCATCTATCATGAGTTGGATTTGGATGCATGCAAAGTCGAACTCCCTCTTTGCATCGGCTTCAACGTCCATTCTCACATAAATAGTGGCGACTATCGTGGCAATCAGTCCGACTGATAGCAGAACCCAGGCCAACCAAATACTTTTGCGAACTGTGTTTCGATCCGATAGCATTTTTTCGGTTCCATAGCTGTTTCTTAAGTGTAAATTGAAAATTAGCCTGCTGCTGATCAAGTAATGTTAATATACGAATAGTGTTTCTTTCGCCCGGTAACTTTCCAAACTGCGTTCATCAATAGCAAGTCTGAAGGATATTGGGTTCTTCATAGTCGGCTGGACATCCGCTTTCACAAAAGCCAAGCCGGACTGCACCGAGGCAGTTAGATGATTTATAGCAAAGAGCAAACCGTCACGAAGCAACCATTGTACATTGGTTAGTAGCCAGACTGCCACGGTCTGGTCCTGCTCCATGCCGAACAACCAGACCGGGACGGTCTGGCTACAACCATAAATTTCGGGGTATTCTTTGTTGGAAATCACCTTAATGGACTGCCGCAGATGTGCTAAAAACGATATTCTCTTGTAAATACAATAAGTTATATCGGGGGGGGGGTAGTTACCGCCGCCGTGCAGAGATGTCTATTTAAAAATATGTGCTTATCATGGATCCCATTAAACATTAAATCACTCGTATTATAACCCAAAATGACGAAAATTTATGCTTCTTTGCTGATTCAGGCTTACAACCTGAGTTATTCGATCATATTCTGGTTCAATCTGCAAGACAAAAAGCAATTTGCACAAACCATTCCGCCTGCGCTTCGGGCCCATGATGCGATTCTGGTCAACAGACTCGGCGAATGGGAAACTCGGCTGCCTTCAAAATCATAATCCGATGCTGGTAGGAAAATATCTCATCATCCACGGTATTCCATCTGTTCGTGAAAACTTCTCACTTGACAACGACGCCATAACTTGGCACCATGCAAGTATGAAGCGTAAACACTGCAGAATCCTTGAACTGATCTTTGCACATCCACTCAGCGCAAATGTGAAATGGCGCGATATTGAATCGTTGTTCTGCGAGTTGGGTGCGGAGGTGACGGAAAGGGAAGGATCGCGTGTCGGTGTTCGGCTGTTTGGGGAACGAAAGGTGTTTCACCGTCCCCATCCGTCGCCCGATGCTGACAAAGGAGCAGTAGCGAGTATTCGCCAATGGTTCGAAAAGAATGGAGTGAAGCCATGATGAATGTTATGGAGATCAATGGAGTGAAGGCTGTTATCGCCTTCGATCCCGCTATCAATATGTTCCGGGGTGAGTTTGTGGGGCTGAACGGCGGAGCCGATTTTTACTCAACCGATATCGATGGATTGCGCCGCGAAGGGGAAATCTCCTTAAAGGTCTTTCTTGATATGTGTAGCGAGGAAGGGGTTTCCGCCTACAGGAAAACATCAGGCAGATTAAACCTTCGCCTTTCCCAGGAGTTGTACGACAAGGCTGCAACTTTGGCCAGTGCGTCGGGAAAGAGTATGAACGCCTGGATTGCGGATGTTATTCGTCATACCGATGACATCATCACCCATTAGTTATACCTGCGTTTAGCACTTGGTCACACACATGCTATCATGAAAATTGCTTGGTTGAGAATGATCGAAATAAATGATGGAAAATGGCGTAAAATTTGCAAGATAGGTGAGGGAAAATAAAGGAGCCCCCTCACTTTTCCTTCCCTTAAATATCGTGAAATATCAACCATCATTTATTGAGATCACGCTCAAATGCCGACCTCCCTTGCGAAAAGGAGTGAAAGTCCCCCCCTCCCCTTGCGGGAGGGGGTTAGGGGGTGGGGGTGAAGTGATGACAATCATCAAAAAACTTGTTTGAAATTGATCCCATTTTTATTCTTCATTGTATAAGCAGAACAAAAATAGGATCAGTTTTTCTCTAAAATATATGGCGATTTTTATCACCCCACCTCTCGGGCCACACGGGTGACCTCTGATGCAAAACCGTTCAACTGATCCACCATGGTATTGACAATAATTCCGATGCGCTGGAATTCGCCCTTGACCGGCACTCCTTCAATTTCAAGCGCCATCTGACGGGACAGATCGCCCCTGGCCACTGCGGTGATAACCCGGCCCGCCTCCATTGTCGGCTGCGCCAAATTGACTATAAGAGAATTGAGAGATTCGATCTGAATCTGCCACCCGCCGACCAGATTTTTTACGCTGGCCCGCTCGGTCATATTTCCTTCCCGACCAACCACTTCGCTGATCCGAATAAATTCATCCGTGACCCGTCCGTTCAGATTCGCCACATCGTTATAGGCTTCGGAGATTTCCGTCATCACCTGATCCCGGCTAAAATCCAGCCGAATGGAAAAATCGCCATTCACAATGGCCTGGATGGCCTGCAGCAGTACCTGCATCCGGGATGCCTCGTCGCCGTTATCTGTCAATGTGACAACAGGTGACATCATTGTCGGTGTAATCGGCGGCGTGGTTCCGTTCGATGATTTTTTTTCTTTATTGACATAGGTTCCTCATATTTTGGGTCAGTGGGGTTTATGCCCCGTTATATGGCGGTTCTGAAAGCAGTGACGAGTGACAAGTTTTTCTGTTTACCCGTTAGGCAAATGGTACTTAAATGGATTGGCGGCGATTTTCCCACGTCCTCTATTTCCTCGGCAATGTGTTCAACATGTAGTAATTCAATTTTCTGTTACGAACTATCCATGCTCGTTCATTTGCCCAAGCAATAATATCTGCCTCATAATTATTTGGTCCAATTTTCAACTTCTAATATTTTGATTCTTTCAAAGTGATGTGTATTCCGTGTTACCAATACCATATTGTTTGATATGGCGACTCCTGCAATTAGAAGGTCAATATCATCCAGTGGTTTCCCGTCTTTCCTTAACTCTGCATATATTTCACCTGAAATTGTTGCAGATTTCTCTGTAAGAGGTAAAACTATATTTTTTGATGCAAATTCAAGAAACTGAGAGATTTGCTTGTTGGCATCACGATGTTTTAATCCACTCACTATTTCATAATAGGTTATGATACTGAAATTTAATTTTTTATATTGAAGAAGATAAGATGAGAAACTGTCAACAATTTTAGTATGTTTTCTGAAAAATAACGATAAAATATCTGTATCAATCAACGAAGATTTCACTTTCTCTTCTCCTCGAAAATGCTATTTTACGACGTTCTGCAATATCTTCTGCAAAATTTTCGAATTCTTCATCTTGCATATCTTCCCAGCAACCTGCAAACTGCATTATTGCTCTTATATCATTCTGTCCAGTTTCTATTCCTAATCGATAACAATGGATAAATGTATATAATTCTGGTAATTTATCCTGTGGAAAAAGCCTGACTTCATCTATTACTCTATTTTCTATTTCAGACACATTCATTGTCAAAAGTTCCTTTATTAATCAGATATGGTAACTGATCAATGTGGCGACTGCTTCTTCTTTTTTCATCTATCTTTTCAAAAGCATAACGCGATGTTCACCTGCGAAGTCAGATGCAGCAAATGGTTAGGAGTTCGGTAATGGTTCGTCTGAGAAAAAAAAGGCATTGATCTGGCCGAACTCATTACTTGACGTAACACACCTATGGGTGTATATTATGTGTGAAAGAAGGTATGAAATGAAATCCCAAAAAACATCCCAGATCAAAACCGTCCGTCGCAGTGTCGCGTTACCCCGGCAACTGATAGAGGAAATCCATCATGTGGCCCCACCGGAGCTGAAGGGCAATTTCAACCGCCTGGTTATCACTGCCTTACGCGATTACAGCGCCAAAAGAAAAATAGAATCTTTTGAAAATGAAATGGCCCAAATGGCGACCGATCCAGGTATCCGTTGCGCACTGTCCGATATTTCAGCGGAATTTACCCGTACGGAATATGACGGTCTAAGCGATGATTAAACGGGGCCATATCTACTTCGTCAATCTTAATCCGACACATGGTCGCGAACAGACCGGCTACCGTCCTGTTCTGGCCGTCTCCAGCGATGCAATCAACCGTCAACCTCTCGTGGTTACCGTTGTGGTGGGCACAGACGCTCGAAATGTGCAGCGGGATTACCCCACCAATGTGCGCGTGACGGCCGATGAAACCGGTCTTCCTCTGGATACGGTTTTTTTGTGCTTTCAGATAAGATCCATCGATCACTCCCGGTTCATGAACCATGTTACACAACAGCCGGATATTGCTGGAAAAATGCCAGATCATCGCATGGCCGATGTGGATAATGCGCTGCGAATGACGCTGATGATATAATTCACACGCCGAAGGCATCCGTGACGGGGTGTCAGCCCCCACTGACGCACGAAGCGCCCCTGACCTTGCGCAACCATCGCTTTTTCTCCTTATCCCCCGATCTCCCAAAGACGATTTTAGGCTGTCAGATTCGTGAGCATTCCGCCTGTGTCTGTTTCTGTCACCCCGCAGTATTCGCAGGCAAAACTGGCTCTATTTCTAATATTTTCATGGATTTCATCGGAAATCATTAGATTGTCTTTCAACCCCTCTCAGGCAGTGCAATACGAAACGTTGTTCCCTCCGGCCCGGTCTCCGCCACAGATATCTCTCCGTTGTGGTCTTTGATGATGCCGTAACTGATGGATAGCCCCAGGCCCGTACCCTGACCCACTGGCTTGGTGGTGAAAAAAGGATCGAAAATGCGGTTCATATTCAGCCTGGAAATCCCTGACCCGTTGTCCTGAATCCATATTTCAACAGTTCCAGCGCCATCTTTTTCGTATCCGGAACGGGAAATGATTCCGATTCGTGCCGGCTCCATTTCCTTTCCCTCTTGGCCCAATGCCTGACGCCGGCCCTCGATTGCATCACGGGCGTTGATGACTAAGTTCAATATCACCTGCTCCAGTTGATTGGTATTTCCCATCACCCAGAGGATGTCTGGATCCAGGTCTGTCTCCACAGCGATGTCTCGAAGCTTAAGCTGTTCGCCGATCATCAAAAAACAGTCTTTGATAACCCCGTTGACCCGTACCGGTTCCAATTCCTTATCCGATTGCCGGGAAAACGAACCCAGATGATTGATGATGGTCATCATGCGTTTGGTATTGCGATCCATGCTCTCCAGGTTGCATGGCAACTGCTCCAGATGCAGTGCGCCTTTTCGGAGGTTTCGCGCCATCAACTGAGTGGTTCCCCGAAGAACCATGAGTGGCTGGTTCAACTCATGCGCCACGCCAGACACCAGTTCCCCGATTGATGCCAGCTTTGCGGACTGGACCAGA